>Ga0209340_1000178_pt1 | contig 85734 bp, 67 predicted proteins | sample EPASupsiteSAE323_FD_187266 | JGI IMG/M metagenome (GOLD analysis project Ga0209340, IMG submission 187266) | Bioremediated contaminated groundwater from EPA Superfund site, New Mexico - Sample SAE3-23 (SPAdes) (version 2) | ecosystem: Environmental > Aquatic > Deep subsurface > Groundwater >...
AAGATTTTATCCCGATTGAGCCCCTTACCATCATCCCTAACGATAATCAAAACTTCGCCACCAGCATTTCTTGCTTCTAAAGTAATCTTACCTTTTGCTGGTTTACCCGCGTCTACTCGATCTTCTTTCGACTCTAGGCCATGATCCATAGCATTTCGAATCAAATGCATTAAGGGATCTGAAAGATGGTCAATTATATTTTTATCGACTTCTGTAGCTTCTCCAACAATTTCCAAATCGACTTCTTTACCAAGTTTTTTGCTCATATCTCTTACAATACGATTCATCTTTTGAAATACCATGGATACAGGCATCATTCGAATGGACATCACAATATCTTGCAGTTCATCCGTAAGCTTTCGAAGTTGCCTTGCAGCCTTACTAAACCCATCTAATTTGAGCCCTGCTAAATCTGGATTTTTGGTAACCATCGCTTCAGAGATAACAATTTCTCCGACAATATCCATTAGCATATCGAGTTTATTGACCGCTACACTAATAATATTCTGTTGACGATTGGTCGTAGTTGTCGTTTCTCCTTCCCGCTCCGTTTCGACGGTTTCCGTTCGGGGCGGGCAATACACCGGTTCTGTATCCTCTAAGATTATTTCTTTGCGTTTTTGCAGCGCTTTAATTTGATCAGGATACTCTGTAACTTCATTAATTTCCATCTTTCTTAAGAACGCCGTTTGATTTAAGGTGCTTTCTACTTCGGCATAGGAAACGGTTGTGCTAAAAGAAATTAAAAAGCCTTCTTCCCTGATGATTTCCGAGCTATCTGCATTATCAATGACATCCATAGGTATGTGATACATTTCGCTTACAATATCTTTAAGATTATTGATAACCATATACGCTCTAATATTTTCCATTTGGCAATCTTCTTCGAAGAATACCTGTACACAATATTTTGTTACTTGGTCCTCGGAAGGAGCCTGATAAGAGCTGATATAATATTTGGCTTTTTGCCCATCTGGCGTAGATGTGGATACGGTAGCCGGCGCAGAATTTTCAATTTCATAGGATGCTTTCATTTGAGAAAGGAGGGTATTAATTTCACCAATCAATTCCTCAGATTGGCCATCAGCGGCCTGCCCTTCCTCAATTTTGCTCATTTCACCCTTAATAAAATCAATGCCTGCTAGTATTAGGTCCGATAAACTAGCAAAATCAATCTGAACATTTTGGTTCGCCCTAATAAAGAAAAATAAATCTTCCATGGAGTGGGCTACTTTCGAGATATTATTGAACATCATCATGGCAGATGAACCTTTGATGGTATGCATAATCCTAAATATCTCGTTAATGGCAGCCATTTCAAACTTTTTAGCTTTCTCGCCTTTAATAATAATTTCTTCTAGTTGCTCAATAAGCTGATTTCCTTCGAATAGATACATTTCCAGCATTGGTTCTCTGCTCATTCCATCACCAGCCATACAAATCCCCCTTTCCTGCCCCTTTCACCAAGTTACCCTACTACACTTTTATCTTATTTAGTACTTTGATAACGTTTTCTTCCTGAAAAGGCTTAAGAATAAAATCTTTTGCACCAGCGACAATCGCATCTCTAACCATTAACTCCATCCCCATAGAACTTACCATTATAATATTGGCCTTGCTATCAAGTTCTTTAATTTTCTTGACTGCTGAAATTCCATCTAGCTCCGGCATGGTAATATCCATCGTCACAATATCAGGTTTTAACTGCTGATACTTTGCGATAGCAACGGCACCATTTTCCGCTTCACCAATGACCTGAAAACCATTTTTCTCCAACATCAGCTTCAAGGTCAATCTTATAAACATTGCATCATCTACGATTAATACACTTTTCATCAATAGAACTCCTCATTAACTAAATATCTTCTAATACTCTATTACTAATTCCATGGCCTTTATGATTCTGCTTTTTAAATCAAAGGTACAACCACCCATTTGCCATATAAATGTCGTTGCCCATATTACACCAAAGATGCTATCTGCTAAAGCTTGTTTATTTATGCTTTCTGGAAACTCTTTAACTTCAATGCCCTTTGTGATAAGAGAAAAGACTATGCCCATTCGTTCGTTTACAATCTGATTCATTCTTTGATGTAAATCAGTGTCATACCTAAACATATCGAAAGAAAACATAGCCGTAGTGATTTGTGGATAATTTTGGTAGTATTCTGCATGCGCTCTTGCGAAATACAATATCCCTTCTTTTCCCGTAATTTTATTGTCAAGTAATGTATTGTTAATTACATCATCAAAAGCAGCGCATCTATCTAAGATTGCCATGACGATCTCTTTTTTACTCTTAAATTGTTTATAGATAGCTGGTTCTGTAATGTTTTGGCGCCTAGCAATTTCTTTTGTTGTAAGACCATTGATTCCGCCCTCATCGAGTAAGTCAATAGCAGTAATTATTATTTTTTCTTTTCTCTTCAACACTTCATTATACATACGCACCTCACACTAGTTAGTCCTAACTTACCTTAAATATACAAAAACATCCATCTATTGTCAATATAATTTTAAATATTCTTGCAATTTTTTCAAAAAAGAAAAAGGCTACACTTTCATTACAGTGCAAACCTTCTTCTTTCATTTCACTCTTTTTTCTTTGGTTCAATTCCCATATCCGCAAGAATTGTCCATAATGGTTCTAAAGCCACTTCCCGATCTCGGTAAAAATGACTGCCACGAATTCTTACAAAGTTCCAACCTACGCGTTCTAAAACATGTTGTCGCTCTAGTTTTTCTTGCCAGCTATTAATACCATGCCATGTATCTCCATCACATGCGACTGCTAGTCTTGTATTGGCGCCTTCCACAACAATCGGAATGTGATAAGAATGAGTACCAACTCTACACTCAGGGATGGCGAAATATCCTCGACCCCTTATTTCCTTATATACATCTTGCAGAAATTGGCTTGTGCCATATCTTCGGAAGATTTGCATTGCAGTTTCTTGCTGTTCTTCTCTTGGGCAATGTTCCTGGCAATATTTTAGCAAGCGAAATCGCATACAACTTTCATGTAAATCTTCTAGGTCAAGGGAATGAAAAATCCACATTTGTTCCCTAGCCCGACTTGTTGCCACATTAAAACGTTGTTCATCCGTGATTTTATTAAGTATTCCATTACGCGTATTTTGAGCAGCAACCATGGAAATAAACATAATATCTCGTTCATCTCCTTGAAAGGAGTAAGCATCGCCACAAATAATTCTACGGTTTATTATCTCCCTCTCTTCAAGCTGTTCTTGCAGCAGTTGCTCGATTACATAAGCCTGGTCCTTTCCTTGCAAAGAAATAACCCCCATTGTCTTATGTGCATATTCCTCTTTACTGCATAGCTCTATTATTTTCTCTACTAACGCAAGGGCTTCAGGTTGGTTTATGCCTGCTATACCGTCTTCTCGATATCCATCAACACGCACAAGGGCAATGGGTGGCATTAAACGATCTGAAGCAGGAACCCTTAAGGGTTCAATGCTACCACCATAAAATTCCTGGTTGCTAAAGCCAATAAATTCTGGAACGCATCTGAAATGTTCACTAAGCATAATTTGCTGCCCTGGAAAAACTCTTAGAGCCGTATCATATAAACTATCTTGCAGCGTAAATCGTTCCCGTTGGGGAACATCGATAAGGTAACGTTCAATTAATTCATTAATTTCCCCTTGATCAATTCCTACCGCTTCTGGACTGATCTGACGGTCATCACCAACTATAATCGCCCGTTTCCCACGAAACAATGCACTTAAGGCAAATAAATTACTTTGACTGCTTTCATCGACAATCACAACATCAAAAGGTTCCTCTGATGGTTTAAAGTTTTCAATAACTCGATTGATGGGCATAATCCAGACTGGTACTGCGCTGCGACAAATGGCCATCTCTTTTTTTGCATCTGCTTGATGCTTGGCAACATACTTTCCTGTTCCCTTGCCAATCTTGCGAATGGTTTGTATCCAAGAACGCAGGCTTCTCCTTTGGATTTCTGTAGTACGTAAATTTTGTTCCAACCAAGTAGATTTTGACACAATGGTCTGTATTAATCGCGCTTCCTCTTGGCGGGCTCTATTTAATTGTGCATAATTATGTTCTAATCGAATTCGAGCAAATTGTTTTTTCAGCCAGCAATCTGCCCTTTTCCATTCCCAAGCATACCGCCATGTTGCTGGGGGTTGATTACTTTTCTTATCTCTTACTGCACTTTCAATTTGCATTACAAAGCGAGGAGCACAAGCATGTAAGCGGTTTCTAATATCTAGCAGTTCATGAATTTTGTTTTCATGCGAATGTAGTTGACGCAATTCTAATAACGTTTTCTGCCACTTATCACCATCACCGGCTCGATAAGCATCATACAGCATTCCCCATGAGGGGTGAGAATTTTCCTCTGCCATACCTTTTTTTAGATAGCTAGAGAAATTCTCGAATTCTTGGTACAACAAATTATATTCTACCATTTGTCCATGGTAAATAATTCCCTGGGCTACGTTCCTCAACCATGCTGGGTTCACCCATTCGTGGGTTCCAAAGGGATTGCTTTCTTGCACCACTTCCAAGAACAGCGGTAAATACTCCAATCGCCAGTTGAAAATTTCTTGAATATGTTCAATGTATTTTTCAATAGCCTGTAATATGCTCTCGTCGGATATTTCCAATAATGGACCATTCACAATAGATATACTATGATTCCATTTTAACATAAGACGTGTCCTAGCTTCTAAAAGAGCAATATATTGTAGTAAGATTCCTAGATCTTCTGCTGTACGAAGACGCGAGCCATTCAGTGTAAAGTTTTCTAAGAGATAAAGAGTCTTCTTACCATTAAGCATTTTGAATACAAAACTTGGTTTCTCATGACCAATCAATTCAGACCTTAGTATTTCTGCATCTATTTTTACTTGCCCAAGATCAACCCCCTCTGGCATACCCAAAGAAATCTCTGACAATCGATGCTGAACTTCACGAATTGCACGAATCTTTGCTTTGCAATCTATACTAAGCCTTTGCCAGTAATTAATTCGATTTTCGCCATATACAATATCCTCTAATATCTTATTGCGCCATCCATCTTGAAAGAAAGCCAAGGATGTAATAGCTCTTTCAATAATTTCAAGAGATTCTGGAGCCTTACGATTCGCTTTTTTTGAAAACACCCACCCCTTTGTATGCTCCTTGCGGATCTCATTTTCTGCTCCTAATTCTTCTAATCTATGGAATAGGCTTGTCATTTCTTCAGTACTAACAAGGTTTTCCAGCATAGGACGTTGCTGCAGTATCTGATCCGTTTCTTCCTTTGTGGTCTCTTGTAACAAACTGTAATAGTTCACTAGTTCTGCGTCCGATAAAGGTAATTCCGTTGCCTCATCCAGTTCATCTGGCAGCCAGCCATACTCAACTTGATGAATGGCAAGCCACTCTGCTAATTCCAAGGGTGTAAATTCTTGCTTAGCAAAAGAAACAATCGTATTTTCTTCTGTAACCGCACTGCTTAATTTTTCTTTATATCTCCTTATTTTTTCTCTGCACTCAACAAGTTCTTGACGCAATCGTTCTACTTCTATTGAAGTACGATCAACATTGACAAGATCTAAACCCTCCGATATTTTCGTCACTGCTAATTCAAGTTCTTCTACAGACCGTGCATCACCGCCCATTACACTAACGCACAGCGGTGCTATCTCAGGCAGCTTACTTCGAATCATCTCACCTAAAACTTTCAAGGCTCGTTGGGTTTGGCTCGTAACAAGTACTCGTTTCCCATGAGCTAATAGGTGAGCTATTAAATTAACAATGGTATGACTTTTCCCCGTTCCTGGAGGTCCTTGGACAACTACGCCAATATTTTTACTCACCTTACGAATAATTTCGCGTTGTTCTTCATTTGCTGGAAGAGGGAATAACACATCTTCCCCTAGTTTACTCCATTGTAATGTCTCCTCCTCATCTTGCTGGTTCTCAACATCCATAGACACTAAGGCCTTTATAGTTAGGGGAATATCATGACCTCTTCTTACTTCTTCAATAATATCCTGTAATTCCGTATGCCACTGTCCGCCCGTCATGCTTCGTACAAATAGAAGTGGAGCATGATAAATAATCGGATTTCTTCCCACCAATACATTTCGACCAGAAACTACCTCACCATCCACTTTCCCCTCTGGAGACAGCATTTCCACTAGCTCCTTCAGGAACATTCTGGCAACATCTTCTTCCCAAGGATCCATTCCTACATCTTGTATAAAATTTTCTAAGGAATTTCTTTGATCTGAGTTGATGCCCTCTTTATTGCTGAGCATATCAAGTTCAAGGTTGGTTCCACAGCTAGTCGGAACGATATAAAAAACTCCCCTTTGAGAATCAAATATCAGTTCCATTCTAGTTGTGAATAAGGGCCGATAAATCTCAGCATTATTTACATTCCAGGCAAGTAAGCCATGGCCCCAAATAAGCTCTGTACTATCTCCTTCTCTCTCTAGACGTTGATAAAGAGCAAATAATTCACCATATATTTTTTGGATTTGACCTTTGGCTCGATTGGTGATCACCCAAGAATTCCAATCATCTCTTAGCCATGTTTCCCATAGGAGTACCCGATTATGATCAGCGTCAAAGGCTATTTTATCGTTCTCCGTCAATCCAGGTAACTCCTTATGCACCTGGGGAGCTTTATCTACTTCATCACCTTGTACTATAATCCATTCACGTAAGGCTTCAGGAACTTTGGGTATGGGTGTAAGGACTTGCTTATGCACTTCTAACCAAGCTTCTGTTTTTTTTGTCCGCGGCCCAAGCAGGCATCCGTCACCAACTGGCAATTCTTGCTGCCACCAATATTTATCATTGTAGTCCAAAAGGTTTTTTACAATAGGAACGGTTCTATTCTTCAGGGCTAATAAATATTCAAAAACTTGTTCATCCTGTACTGACATACTTTCACCTCACAACCAAAATATCTTACTACAACCTATTTAAACAATACTTTTTTCTTTTCCTTACAAGGATATTTTACCACGATATCCCTATCCGTTACAGTTATAAAAGAATCAATTATGCCTTACTATGCCCCTGCACTTATTTCTGGGAATTGAAATCCTAAGGATAATCAAAAATACATCCTCGAGCAAGAGGACTTTTCTTTGCAATGAAGAATAAAAGAATATTGTTGACCTTTCATTGACTTTTTACACAAAACTAAGGGGGGTTATTAAATGCCTATTGTCGAACAAGCCTTTCGCGTTACAGAACGTACTAGTATTGTAAAAGCAGACTATCCTACAAATTGTCTTTTTCAATTTTTTGTAAACGGACGCCTCCAATATAAAACCACCTACAGCATCGAGGGAGATTTTATTGATTTAGGATTTGATTGCTTAGTCCGCGGGGACTTGGTGCAGTTATTTTATTTTCTGCCATAACCATTCCATTGGTTCATAAAAGACCTACAAGCCAAAATTGGTTCTTGTAGGTCTTTTTATTATATCTTACTAAAAAAATTCTCTATTTTCCCTTTAAATGCCGCAATTTCTTCTTGTATTTTCGGTACGTAGGGGGCTATTTCTTGCCCTCCTCCTTGCTTCACAATTTGTTCTGCTTCTGCTGCAAGCTGAGAAATTGTATCTAACCTAAGATTTGCCGAAGCTCCTTTAATAGCATGCATCACCTTACCAACCGCTATATAGTCTCCATTTTGCAGGGAACCGTGGCAGCCTTCTAACAACATATCCATCTCTTCAAAGAAAATATCAGCAATTTCTTTATATTCATCAATAGTGAACATGAGTTCCTCTGCGACGATTGTAATATTATACTCTTTCATTCTTACACATCCTTTGTTAATGTAACCAATTCTCTACTGTTTGTTTTAATTGTTTAGAATCAATCGGTTTACTAATATAATCATCCATGCCTGCCGCTAAGCATTTTTCCTTATCCCCTTGCATTGCATTGGCAGTCATAGCAATAATCGGAAGATGCTTATCCGTTATTTTTTCATTTTCTCGAATAACACTGGTTGCCTCAAAACCATCCATCTCTGGCATTTGGCAATCCATGAGCACTAAATCATAATTTCCTTGATGCACCGCTTCCACTGCCTCTCGCCCATTAATGGCAATATCCACGTCATAGCCCATTTTCTTCAATAACATCGTTGCCAATTTTTGATTGGTCTTATTATCTTCCACAAGTAAGATATTGAAAGAAGCTTGGTCCTCCTCCTTCGCCAAAAACGTCCCTACCATTTCCTTATTAGCAACTACCCCCCTTGAAACATCCTTCTTGACTGCAACTGCAATACCATCAAATAATTGAGACCGTTTAACAGGCTTTGCTAACTGGATATCGATGCCATTTTCTAGCATCTCGGTCTTTTTACCACTAACATCATACATGGTTAGAAGAAGAATGTTACCCTTACAAAGCAGTGGATCGTTTTTCATCATATTAGCAACTGCTACCCAATCAACATTATGCAGCATTGTATTTAGAATAACCAAATCATAGGGCAATGCAGCATATGCCTGCTGTTGTAATATGGGCAGGGATATTTGTGGCTTAGCAAGACAAACTTTCATTCCCCAAGAAATCAAATACTTCTCAATAATCTCCTGGCTAGTGATGTTATCATCTATGACCAATGCCCTTAGTCCTTCTAATTTTTTATTATTATTTTCTTTTTCTTGATCGTTCGAAGTGCGATGAAGAAGAACTGTAAAATAGAATAAGGAACCTTCGCCCATAGTACTTTCTACTCCGATTTCCCCTCCCATAAGTTCTACGAGCCTCTTCGAGATTGATAACCCTAGCCCAGTTCCACCGTATTTACGTGTAGTTGAACCATCCGCTTGGGTAAAAGGCTGAAATAAAGAATTCTTAGTCTCTTTAGAAAGACCTATACCCGTATCTTTAATTTCAAAACGAATATAGACTTCTTCTCTTTCATTCCTAAGAAGAGTGGCACGAATAACAACCTCACCCACCTCGGTAAATTTCACAGCATTACCGGCAAGATTGAGAAGTACTTGGCGCAGTCGACCCGGATCACCTTGCAGCAGCGAGTCAATAGCGGGATCAATAAAGGTCATGATTGCCAACCCCTTATCCCTAGCTTTCCAAGAAACAAGATCAGCTATTTCTTCCGTAAGGGCAACAAGATCAAAGTCAATGGTTTCTAATACTAATTTCCCGGCTTCAATCTTAGAAAAATCTAAAATATCATTGATGATATCTAATAAAGCTTTTCCTGAATTTCGCACTATACTAAGAAGATCACGTTGCTCGTTTGTCAAAGATGTTTCAAGCAATAATTCTGTCATACCAATAATAGGATTCATTGGCGTTCGTATTTCATGACTCATGTTGGCTAAAAATTCACTTTTTGCCCGATTGGCTGCTTCTGATATTTCTTTTGCTTGTTGAAGCTGTTGTTCAGCAATGACTCGTTCTGTAACATCATTTAATGTTCCCGATACCCCCACAACCTTTTGCTGCTTATCCAGCAATATTTTTGCATATGCTTCAATCCAGCAAAATCCCCCCTCTTTTGTAAGATAACGAAGGGTATATCGGCAATGTTCCTTCCGTCTTTCAATCAATGCGTTATACAATTCATTCGTAAGACAACGATCGTCAAAATAAATATAATCAATAAACTTCCTTCCAATACTTTCTTCAATAGGGAAACCAGTGATTTCACTCCAAGCAGGGTTCAGAAACAACCATCTTCCATCAAGATCAATCTGAAATATGACTTCAGAAATATTGTTCACAACCATTCGGTATTGTTCCCGACTCTCACTTAAAGCTTCATCCGCTCGTTTTTTTTCTCTCAAACTATCTAAGAAGGTATTAAACCAGCGAATAAGCTCGCCAATTTCATCCTTCGAAGACAAAGCTGTCAATCGTTTCTCCTCATCAATGGTTCCATCTTTAATTTCTTTAAAAAGATCTGTAATTGTTTTTATCGGCAATACCACTTTCCTTGACATGGCAAAAGCAAACAAAAGGATGACTACAAGACAAAGACCAAAGACAACAATCGTTGTGTTTCGAATAACTACCGTTTTGGCAATTAGCTTATCAACTGGAATAAGACTAATAAGGGTCCAGCCACTCTTGGCAGATTTACTATAGGTAATAAACATTTCTTGTCCGTTTAGATTTTCAATAAAAGACCCCCTGTCCTTTGTTAACCTTTTCATGAAAGCAGGGTCTACTTTATTGGCAATCTGTTTTTTATCATTATAAAAAACAATTCTATTTTTTTGATCAATGATCATCATGGCCGTATCCTGGTCTAGCTTGCTTTGGCTAAAATGATTGTAAAAATTATCAACATTATAATTGACAATCAATAGGCCTGCTGGCTTTTCCTCTAAGTCCTGAAGATCAAAATTGGTAAATACTTTCGCAGCTGTTATCACTTTTTCATGATCTGAATTTTTGTTTACGTTTTCTTCAATGCCTGTCCAGATGACAAGAGGTTTCTGGGCAGTTGCCTCTGCTAAAATACTATTTTTTATTTCTTGACGTATTTCCTTTACATTGAGGGTATCCCCAATATGATAATGTACTCCCCTTGCCGTAAAAACATCAATAGAAACAAGTCCTTTTAAATTACTATAGCCGCTTAAGATATACCCAATCTTTGCTTGTGTAGCTAAATTAGTGTAGTCATCTGCCATAGTCCCGTCATCAGCGACCACCTTTTTAATTTCTTCAATGCTAGACAAATTGGCGATCAAGCTTTCTACTTCTTCTAACAATAGTTCCATGTAATCTTTTTGTTTATCCATTAATGCTTCTGTATATTCTCTAACCTCATCTTGAATAATCGTTTTGGAAATTTCAAAAGACGTCCATCCTATTACAATTAAAGGCAAAACACTGGTTACTACCAAAAACAGTAACAACTTCCCTGTAAGACTATTCCATTGCAATATTTTCTTCATTTCAATCCCTTCAAACCATTATTTAAGACTCCCAAGATGAATAATTTTCACATCTACTAAAGTTTCCATCGGTACTTGCTCACCACTTATTTTCTGCATTGCAAATTTCACCCCAAGGTATCCTTGTACATCAGCTTGTTGGTCAATGGTTACGGATAGACTCCCTTTTTTAATTGCTTCTTTCGCCTCATTTAAAGCATCATAAGCAGCAATTAAAACCCCTTCTTTACGATTTTCACTTAAATATTTGGCAGTTCCCAAGGCCATCATATCATTTGCACAAAAAAATGCCCCGAGATTTGGATTCTTTTTATAAAGGCCCGCTGTCACGGTATGGGCTTCATCAATTTTCCAATTAGCAGTTTCTACTGCTACTACGTTAATATTAGGGTTTTCTTTAAAAGCACGCAATGCTCCATTTTTACGATCCTGGGAGTTTTTGGCACTTATAATCCCTTCCAAAATTGCAACATCTGTCGGAGTACTCATCTTATCACTAATATACTTCGCAGATAGATAAGCACCTTGTTCATTATTGACGCTAATAAATGGTACATTTACCAGCCCAATCTTACGGCTTACTTCCACATCTAGCTGATTATCTATATTTATAATTGAAATGTTGGCATCTTGGGCTTTTTTTAAGACGGGGATCAATTCAGTCGAACTCGCAGGAGCAATTACAATGGCATCTGCTTTATCACGAATCAACTCTTCAACAATTGCAATTTGTTGACTAATGGAAGTCTCTTGGGCCCCAGTTTTAACAATTAAATTTACTCCGATTTCTGATGCGGCTTTTCTTGCCCCCTTTTCCATTTCAATGAAAAAAGGATTTGTCAGTGTTTTCATGACCAGTGCTACGTTTTTCTTATCACCATCATCTAAATGGCCTGTTTGATTCCCTTGTTTACCATTTTCAACAATAACGGAAGACACACCTTTGTTGGAGCTACAGGCAATAGAAGTAAAAGCAACTAGCACCAACATTAGCAAGCTTACAAAACGCATTTTGATCATCCTTTCTAGAAGCCCTATTGTTTATCATAATTCGATATAAGTTGCTTTTTCCCTTTCTAATATGTGTTAATATTTTACACTTAATTGTTGTAAAGTTGATAAAAAAACACCCATAACTTACTTGTAAAGTAAATTATGAGTATTTTTATGTTTGCTTTTACTGTGTTACAATCACAATCCCCGAGGGAGTAACCGTATATCCTCTGGCCCGATCTGCATCGTGATCATAACCAATTTCCTCGCCATCAGCAATGACTACGTTTTCATCAATGATTGCCCTCTTAATTTTTGCCCTTCTGCCGACTTCAACATTTTCAAAGAGAATCGAATCTTCAATAAGACTAAAACTATGAACCTTACTGCGTGATCCAATAATGGAGCGTCGAACTATACCGCCACTGTTAATACAACCTCCACATACATAGGAATTAATATTTTGCCCACAGCGACCGCCTTCTTCAAAAACCGTCTTAGCGGGTGGAGAATTACTTTGATTGGTAATAATGGGCCATTTATAATTATACAGATTCAATTGGGGGTCAACTTTTATCAGGTCCATATTTGCCTCATAATAAGAATCAAGAGTTCCAACATCTTTCCAATATCCTTTTTCTTCAGGATTCATTCCTGGAACAGAATTATCCATAAAATTATAAGCAAATACTCTATCACCGTTGCCGAGCATCATAGGAATAACATGCTTACCAAAATCAAGATCAGCATGATTCTTTTTGCCTTCTTTTAGCACCTCAATAAGTTTTTTAACGGAAAAAATATAATTCCCCATTGATGCAAAGCAGGTATTTTTCCCTGGTATTTTATTCGGATCTGCAGGTTTTTCTGTAAATTCAGTCACTCGACAATCTTCGCTCACAGAAATAATCCCAAACTCCTTAGCATCCTTGGCAGAAACCTCCAATGCAGCAATTGTAATATCTGCTTTTGTAAGTATATGATAACTAATCATCTGACTAATATCCATTTTATAAATGTGATCACCACCGAAAATTGCTACATATTCTGCATCCGATGATTCAATAAATCTTAAAAATTGAAAAATTGCATCTGCAGTGCCTTTGAACCATTCTTCACTGCCACTGCTTGTCTCTGGAGAAATAGTATCATAGAATTCGCCAAGTCCTGTCCACTTGGCCCAAGATTCTTTAATGTGTTTGTTCAAAGAGTAGGCTCTGTACTGAGTCAGGACATACACTTTCTTAAGACCTGAATTAAATAAATTACTTAGTACAAAATCAATGATTTTGTACTTTCCACCAAATGGCACGCAAGGTTTTGGTCGATTAAGAGTAACAGGGCTAAGTCGTTCTCCTTTCCCTCCTGCTAGAACCATGGCAATGGTATTTCTGGTCACATTCCCCATCGTATACATATAGAAATCCCCCTCCTGAAATTAGACAGATCCCTAAGGACATTAGTACCAATCACACTAGACTGCCTGTCCTATAAATCCTTAGGTTAACTATTCTTTGCAAGGATGACTCTACAAAGAAATCTTAGTCTTGTACTAGATTATATTTATATTATAATCTAATTATTCCAATTATTCCATTAAAACATTAAGTTCAATTTTTCCTTATTTGGTTTATTTTACTATTTTTAAATCTAACTTATAAAAAATCAGTTTACATTTTGATGTAAACTGTCGAATCTTAGTTTTTATTGTATTATTATGATTTCTTATGTAATCAATTTATTCCTCAGAGAGTATTAATATGGTATAATAAAGCTATATTTTTTTCATTGAACTGTACAATATTAACGTTGATCATGGAGGAACTTACATGAGAATACTTCTCGTAGATGACTCGTCCTTCTCTCGGATTACGCTTAAACGTTACTTTGCCGATATCGAAGGCTTAGAGTTTGCTGAAGCCAGTAATGGAATTGAAGCTTTAGAACTGCATCGTTCCTTTGCACCTGATATTATCTTTATGGACATTACCATGCCTCAATTAGATGGACTCGGCACTCTTAAGATTTTTTCAATGGTCGATAGTAAAGCAAAAATCATTATGGTTTCAGCTTTAGGAAATCAAACCTATGTGGTAGAAGAATGTAAAAAATATGGTACCTTTGCCGTTCTTGCAAAACCGGTAAGCAAGGATGTAGCAATAAAAGCACTGAAAGATGCTGAAAAACAGCTCATTGCAGGTGAGAACCAATGAAATCACTGACAATTGACGAATTGCAACCTGGCATGATTGCCAACCAAACGATTTGTGATGCCAGAGGGACTATCCTTATTGCACAAGGAATTACACTTACAGAATCTTATATCAGCAGAATGAGAAAATTTAATATTAAAACCATTGCTATTCAAGATACGGAAGAAGATATGGAGCCTCCTTGCAGTCTCTCTACACCTGTCGTACAACGTACCATTACCACCCTTAGTGCCTTGTTTGATAGTTTAGCAGAGCATAAAACCATTGACATAAAAAAAACAGCCTACCAAATAGAGCAAGTTATTTACTCTATTTTAGATAAACATGCCATCCAAGCGTTTCTTGAAATTGATGCTCAAAATGAATTATTATATCATCATAGTCTCCGCACTACTATAATTGCTGTAAATATGGGATTAGCGCAAGGTTATGACTATCTGAATTTAGAGTATTTAGCAATGTGCGCTCTTATGCATGACTGTGGCATGGGACGTGATTACCAGGAAGATGACACAGAACATGCTTTGCTTGGCTTTAAGAAATTACGTGATAATTTAAAAATGGATATGATTATTGCCTTAGTATGTTTACAACATCATGAGTATTTTGACGGTAGCGGTTCCCTCGGCTTTAATCGATCTCAAATTACTGAGTTTGCTAGACTGATTGCTATCGCTGATTATTATGATCGATTAATCATTAAGAAAAACACACCCCGCCAAGCATTATTTAAAATTTTAGGTGGCAGTGGTACATTATTCGATCCTGACATGGTGAAGCTATTTCAAACTACCGTCCTTTCATAAGAATTTTATCTACATCATAAAAAGCACTTGCTAAGTTTAAACCTAGCAAGTCTTTTTATTTGTTAAAACGTATTAAGAATGTAGTTCCTTCCTTATTTGTCAAAACTTTAATATTAGCCTTATGCCTTGCAACAATTCCATAACAAACTGCTAGTCCTAGACCAGTACCCGCATCCTTGGTAGACAAAAACGGGGTACCTAATTTTTCCATCATATCCTTATCAATACCTGGTCCTTCATCTTGTACGGACAGTACTACTCCTTCCTCTTGGACAAAAGTACTAATCCTTAATACTTCTCCTTTTGCGCCCATTGCCTCTAACCCGTTGCGGCATAAATTCAAAATCAATTGACGAATTTCACCACCATCTAATGTACTCTCTGGTACTTCTCCTAAGTCTAGCCTAAGTTCTTTGCCTATTTTAAAAGCATCTGCTTGTAATAACGGCCTTAACGACAATAGGATCTCATTGATACTCTGCACTTTAAATTCAGGTTCTCTCTGTCTTGCAACTGACAAATATCCATTTAGGATTTCATTGGCTCGTTCCAATTCACTCATCATCAAGGTATAATATTCTTTATATTTATTATTACACTCTTTTCTGGCAAGCCACTGTAAAAATCCATGCACGGTCGTCATTGGATTACGTACTTCATGACTAATCCCTGCTGCCATTTGGCCAATAACTTTTAAACGATCTAGACGTGCAATTTCCTTTTCCATATTTTTTTGTTCTGTAATATCCTTATTTAGTTCCAATACACCAACTGGTTTACCATTTACACCTCGTTTGAGCAACCAGCAGCTTCTAACAACTACAATCTGTCCATCGCCTGTGGTTTCAATTAGCTCTCCCATCCAACGTCCATTCGTCATTAATTCTTTATTAATTTCCTCTAGGGGCTGAGGATACTGGGTATTTAGCAAGGTATAAGCAAATTTACCCACGGCCTCTTCTTTCGTCCATTTATAACCTAGTTCTGCACCATGACTCCAAAAAATTATAACTCCGTCTAAATTTCGTTCAAAGGTGTAATCGGGATCAAGATCAAGTAATCGAACTTGTTCTTTAAGCATTTCTGTATATTGTCGAATTTTTTCCTCGGCCTGCTTGCGTTCTTGGATATTACGGATAAAAACAGATACTCCATCTTCCTGAGGATAAGCACTAATCTCCAACCATACTCCTAATTTTTCCCAATACGCCTCAAAAGGGGCTACTTTTCCCCCTGCTCCTTTTTGCCATTCTTCCCAAGGCAATATTCCTTCAATAGCAGGAAATTCATCCCATAGTTTTTTCCCAAGTAACTGTTCCTGGGATTTTTGTAATAAAGCCTGCGCCTCTCTATTTACATAGGTAAACCGTCCCTCATGGTCAAGAGCCAAAAATCCATCCATAATACTTTCCAGAATATGACTTATTTTTGCATTACTATGCCCTAGCTCCATTGATACCTGTTCGAGCGTAGCATAGGCTCTCGAAAATCGAGTAGATAAAGCCAATGCTTGAAAAAAAATAAAGATAAATAAGCCTATCGGCACCATCTCACAAGTAGGGATCATTCCTCGAGCAAATAGCATATCATTGACGACCATACTCAAGAATATAAATACACCAAAAGCAAAACTGCTTGCTCCTTTTTTCTCATCTAGAATAGCCTTCAGCAAGAGAATACCAAGGTATATACATGCTAGTATTGTAATACCATTATACCACGGTAAGGTATTTGCAAAATATTTCACAGGTGTTAGCAGAACTACACTACTAAACAGTAAACCTATTATTGCAAAACCATATATTATTTTATACGACGTATTCGAAGCATATAAATGATAAATAAATGTAACGAAAACAGGTACGGATATATAATATGACAAATACTCCATCTTCATTAATATTTCCCATTCAATCCAAGGGAATAGATTCATGACTACAATTTCCCCGGTGCTTATCGTGCGAAGAGCAATCAAAAAACAAAAACATCCAAAATATAATGCAGATTTATCCTTGCGGCGTAATATATAAAGACCAAAATGATATACCGCCATAATGAAAAAAATACCAAGCATAAATACTTCAAAATTGATTTCCTTTTCCCATAGGGAATACCCCGCTTGTCCTAAACCTAGCCAGAAGCTAGATTTAATTCCCCCTTTATGGTGAGCAAAGTTCGATACTTGAATGACAAGTTCAATATCTTGTTCCGCAGCATAAATATTCACTACTTGAGGCAAATATTGGGCCCTACTACTCGTTACATCTCGACCTACTCTTCCTACTCCAGTTATAATTTTCCCATTTAAATACAGTTTATAAGCTGTTGCCACTTCTGGCAACTTTAAGGTTAGATATTGTCCTTTTTCATTGAGCTTAATAGTTAGTCGATAGGTTGCATAGCCATCTCCATTTGAGCTGGTGTCAGGTTTGTACTGGTTCCACTTATTCGGTACTATAAAAAAATCCTTTACTACTGACTTTTGACTCTTAAGAAAATCAGCTGGTTCCAAAAGTTGTCCCCAATAGAACTCCCACTCTCCATCAAGCTTAACAGGTCCGCCATCTGCTAAATCCCATTTTGTTAAGTCTAACACGCCTTCAAAGGCACGTGGTGATGTATCAGCTACTTTTTCATAGCAAAAGTAGCTACATAAAGCTATTACAATGATTACTATATAAGGTAGCAGCAACCATCTCTTTCTTTTGCCTAAAGTTTTCATGATATCCTCATTTCAGTAAATTACTACATCAAACTACCAAACTACAAATTTCTACATATCTCGCGTTATTAACTATTCTTTTCATTCTGTTAAATCCCTGCTTTTTGTCAACTTTCCCAAAAAAAAAAGCCTAATTTTCTCTCCTGAAAGAGTGAATTAGACTTTTTTCTATTCTATTTCTTTTTTTAATTACTATTATCGTTAGAGCCTACCACTCCTACATATCTCTGTACCATTTCTAAAAATTCATTAAGATTAATGGGCTTGCTAAGATAATCATCTATACCTGCTTCCAAGCATTTTTCTCTATCTCCTTTTAGAGCATAGGCCGTCATGGCAATAATCGGCGTAGAATAATTCATATTTTCCTGGTTAGATCGAAGGATTGCCGTTACAGAATAGCCATCTAAATAAGGCATATTAATATCCATTAGAATCAAATCAAAATTCTCCTTTTGAAGAATAGTTACTGCTTCCTTCCCATTTTCTACAGCAATGACTTTAAAGCCATGTTTCATTAAAAAATGAGTTACAATCTTTCTACTTACTATATCATCTTCAACAAGTAATATGCTTTGAGTTTGTAATTTTTCTAACGAATTAAATTCCTTGGGATTGCTCGCATCTGCGACTAGGCACTGTTCCTCTTCTTGCACCTTAAAACTAGCCGTAAAGAAGAATTGGCTACCAATGCCGTCTTGACTTTCGACACTAATCTTACCGCCCATTATTTCAACTAGTTTTTGTGAAATAGCAAGGCCAAGTCCGGTCCCGCCAAACTGTCGAGTATTTGATTCATCTACCTGACTAAATCTCTTAAATAACTTATCTAATTTGTCTTTAGAAATTCCAATGCCTGTATCAGTTACCAAAAATCTTATTTTCACCTTATTCTCATGACCTTCTTCCATAGTAACACGAATAGTTACCTCGCCATGGGATGTAAATTTAATGCCATTACCGACTAAATTAGAAAGCACTTGCCGAAGTCGCAAGGAATCACCAATCAGAATAGCAGGAATTTGACTATCAAAATACAAACTAAGGGTTAATCCTTTTTGTTTGGCACTTACATCAAATAACTCAATCACTTCTGTAATTGTATTTAAAAGATTAAAAGGGACTTCTTCTAAATCTATTTTACCAGCTTCCATTTTCGAATAGTCTAGAATATCATTTAAAACTCTCAACAGGGACATGGTTGAGGATTTAACAATCCTTAAATATTCCTTTTGTTCTTCTTCACATTCTGCCACGAGAGCCAAATCTGTCATACCTATGATTCCATTCATCGGTGTTCGTATTTCATGGGACATATTAGCCAGAAATTGAGCCTTGGCAGCATTTGCTTCTTCCGCCTTTTTCATAGTCGAAATTAATATTTCTTCATGCTTTTTACGTTCTGTAATATCACGTACAATACTGAGTATAACCCTTTTATCTCCTAATTTATTTCCTTGAGAACTAACCTCTGCAGGAAAACAACTTCCATCCTTCCGATAATGAATGGTTTCAAAAATAATACCTTCTTTTTGTGCAACTTCTATTTGTTTCATAATGTAACCTGCTTTTTCCATGCGCCTTAAATCAAAAATCGTCATTGATAAAAATTCTTCAAAAGTGTAGCCATACATCCTTACTGCAGCATCATTCACTTCGAGAATATTACCTTCATGATCTATGAAGAGTATAATGTCATTTGCCTTCTCAACAATAATTTGATATCTTTCTAACCGTTCCTGTATTGCTTTCCTTTCTGTAATATCCTCGATCATACAGAGATGACACGGATTATTTCCATCTACGATTCGCAAAGGAGCAATGGTCATATTGATCCAGACTATGGAGTTATTGGGCTTAATATAACGTTTATTCATCCGAAAATCTGTTATCTTACCAGCATTTAATAAGTCCATATTATTTAGATCTTCTTGTAAATCATCAGGATGGGTGATACTCATCCAATTCATTACAGTTATTTCCTTGATTGTTCTACCTGCAATTTTTGCAAATCTTGGATTAACATGATAGATATGCCCCGTCAAAGAATCAACTAAGGCAATTCCTAGGGGGGCTTGTTCAAACATGATCCGAAATCGTTCTTCACTTTTTTTCAGAGCATCTTCCGTTTTCTTAACTTCCGTAATATCCATTAGAAAACAAGTGATGCCGATTACTTTTCCATCATCAGAAAAAATTGGCGACCAATAATTTTGCCAAGTTAGCCTTGAGTACTCTTCAGCGCCATATTCCTCAACCATTGTAAAGCTTTCACCCGCTAAAACGCGTTTAAAATTATGTTCTGCTTTGTGAGAATCCTCATGATCTCCAATTGCTTCCAGAATGTTCATGCCAATTTTTATTTCTTTCCCCCAGATAGCAAGCATTACTTCTTTGTGTCGAGTATTAAAATTAAGATAACAGTAATTCGTGTCTAAAACAAAAACAATAACTTCTGGAGAGCTTTCAAGGACTGATGTGAGGAGTGTATTTGACTTATCAAGAATGCTATTTAATTCTTTAATTTCGAGTTCCACTTTTTGTCGTTCCGTGATTTCTTCTTCTAACATTGCATTGATTTCTTCAAGCCGAGTGGTTCTTTCCATTACCATACCTTCAAGACTATTGTTTAGTCTCAACATTTCAGTTTCCACTTTTTGTCGTTCCGTAATTTCTTCTTCAAGCATAGCATTGGTTTCTTCTAAATCACAGTTAAGTTCCTCTAATTGAATCGTTCTTTCCACTACCATTTTCCCCAGATTATTATTCATTTTTACAATTTCATCTTTTGACTTTGTTTCTTCCGTTATATCTTTTATAACACAATTTATTTTTACAGGACTCCATCGCTCATCATAAGACAGTTCGCCACGTTCATAAACAACTTTAATCTGTCCACTTCCAAGCAATAAACGATGAGTACTTATATATATTTCTTTATTTTGGACGGCCTCTTGAAAGGCAATTTCACGTTCTTTTAGATCTTCTGGATGAATCATTCCTAAGAAATTTTCATAAGAAAATGCACTGTTATTCTTATCAAATCCTAACATAACTGCAAATTCCTCTGACCATATCAATTCATTGCTTATTAAATTCAATTCCCAGCTACCCATATTGCCAATACGCTGGGCTTCTTCTAATTGATATTTTTTTCTCTCTAACTCTGTATATAATAGTTGAATAGGGCTTTTCATAGCACTTACTAATATGACTTTACAAAAAATTGCGATTGCTATTATTTTTAAATAATGACCTAAAAAATTAGAAAAACTATACAAATTCATATACGTAGTAAAGGTAAGTTCTGCAAGAATCTGAAATGCAATGGCAAGCATCAATAACCACAAACTATCCTTACTGAAAAACTTTTTATATTGCAGTATGACAATTGCACTGCTCATGAATAGAATACAAATTATGTATTCACTTATTATTTTAAAGGAGGTTAAGCCTGAATCTTCACTAAAACATTGAGGAAAGACCCTCCAATAAAAAATCATACCAAAGGCAAAAGCAACAATTATAGAGTAAATACCAAAAATTATATATTTATTTATTTGTTTCCTTCTTTGAAGCAACAATGCGCTAATTAATAAAGAAAAAGCCTGAATATAACGTGCCAAAATCCACAGCTGTATCCCTAAATCAGAGTCAAATTCATCAAATACCCCCATTCCCCCATAGCCCAACATATGTACTCCATCAATCACTCCAACAAAGAAAAATGTTATACCTAAAAAACACAAACAATTATTATCGACTAAATATCTCCATACAGTCAGTACAATTACGAAAATAACAACGGAGAGAATAACGCTTATCATTTCAGCGACACTATGAAAAAGCAAATAGTTGTAAGATTTCAAAGCATCCAATATTAGGAAAAGCATACTAACACCACTAAGATAAACAATACTAGTTATAATGTTTTTTTTATTTAACTGTTCAAAAATGATATTGAGTATTATGTTTTGCTTCTCCATATCCATATACTCCTTTAAAGCTCAATGTAAAATTCTGATTATTAAAACTATATCACATTTTCCTATATTTTTCTGCAAATTTTCTTCACTAAGCTCCTTGTGCTACAACAAACAAGAAAATCCCTCTCCCCGCTAGGGGATAGGGATTTAATACTCTTTACTTTGGAAATTCAATACTGAACCTTGTACCCTCTCCCAGCACAGACTCTACCGCGATTGTTCCCCGGTGACGCTCTGCAATACTAGCGCAAATAGATAATCCTAAACCCGTACCATTATCTTTTGTACTAAAGAAGGGATCAAAAATCTTTTCTTTCAGCTCATCTGGAATTCCACAACCATTATCTGAAATATACAAACAGCCTCGATTCGTCTTCATTTCCGTCTCAATCATTAATGTTCCACGCCCTTTCAGAGCATCGATAGCATTTCTCGCTAAGTTTAATATTAATTGTTTTATTTCTTTTGCATCTAATAATAATTCTGCCATGTTTTCCCCATATTTAGTTTCCAAGCGGATTCCATGTTTGCTTGTCTCGGCCTCCAATAAGGGAATGATGCTTTTCAGAATATCATTTAAGCTGATTAAAGTACGTTTATTGGCCTTCGTCCGCGCTACTGATAAAAAATCAGTAATCAGTGATTCTACTCTGTCTAACTCCGATAATATGATTTCAATATCTTCTTTAATTTTCCCTGCCGTCTTACGATTATGGATCTGTAAGTAACCTTTAATTACCGTCATAGGATTTCTTATTTCATGAGCTACACCAGCTGCCATCTCGCTAACAAGATTAAGTCGATCCACTTTGACTAGCAATTTTTCCGTTTCTAATCGCTCATTTACATATTCAGTTACGTCTTGAGCTACTAGAATGGCTCCTGTTATAGTGTCATCTTTATTGGTAATTGGCAAGGCTGATACAAGAATATTTCTTCCACGCAATGTCAGTGGAATATCCTTAATGATTTCACCTTGTATAGCTCGATAAGCAGGTGATAGCTCCCATTCCACAGCAAGCTGCTCTTTAAGAAATTCCGATCCTTGACCTACCAGATTTTCTACCGTGTAACTTGGAAAAAGAATATCACAAATGGCTTGATTGGTATTAACTAACTTTCCTGCACAGTTAACCTCCATAATGCCAATAGGACATAAATTAAGTATTTTTTTCAGGTTGTTTAATAGTTCCTCACACTTAACTTCTAGAGCCTTTTCATAACTATTGCGAATATATACAACTAGCCCCTCGTCAAGGGGACAAGCCTTACTCTCCACCCATTTCCCTAGCTTTGGGGAATAAGTTTCAATGTGAACATCAATATTATCACAAACAGCCTTATGATATTGTTCATAAAATATTTCATCAATAAGATTAGGATATTCGTTCCATATTATTTTTCCTAGAAGATCAGCCTTATCATAACCCAAGAGGTGAGCAGCAGCATGATTTAAATATACTAAACGCCAATGTGTATCATATATACAAACAGCATCTGATACCTTTTCAAGAACTTCCCCCATAATATTTAACCGACTATCAGACACATTATATCCTCCTCTAATTATTCAGAACTGTCCTTGTATATGTTATATAATCAAATGTAAGCATTGCCCCCTGTATTACTCTAGATTTTTATCTACCTTCTACTGCAATTATGCCTTGAAACACTTGTAAGGCACTTAATGCACGAGGAAAACCAGCATATAGGGCACAGTGTAAAATGACTTCCATAATTTCTTCTTTTGTAAGACCAATATGAAGAGAAGATCTAAAATGAAATTGCAGTTGGCTTTCTGCTCCCTGGGTAATTAAAGATGCCAACGTTAATAATTCCCGTTGCTTTAAATCTAGTACAGGACGAGAATATATTTCCCCAAAACCAAACTCAATAATCTTGCTGGCAAAATCTGGAGAGAAGACACCTAATTCTTCTAATGCTCCTTTGCCTTGTTCTCCAGCTAATTTTGTTACAATTTCAATGCCGCGTTGATAACGATTATCCATAAATATCCTCCTTAATATGTAGCAGTTTTTTCTCGACTTAAGGTTGGTGGAATTTCATTAGGATCTACCACCACTTCAATTACAGTTGGTCCATCGTGTGTCAGAGCAAACATAAGCGCCGCTTCTATCTCTTCTTCCTTGTGGCAACAGAAAGAAGTTGCCCCTAATGATTGGCCAAATTGAGTTGCATTTAATGGAACCTCATAGATAGCCCCTACTACACGGTCGGCACCAAACTTCATGGCCTTTTCTACCATATCCAGTCTTCCATTATTGATTACTAAAAAGATAGCTGATATCTTATTGCAAACTGCTGTAGAAATCTCGGTTCCTTGCATCATAAGACATCCGTCCCCTGTAATACATAACACATGTCGATTGGGCTGAGCAATTTTAGCACCTATTGCCATTCCGATTGCATGGCCCATTGCACCAAAAACATCATCGAAATAAAAGGTACCAGCTTTCAGTATCTCAAAGTATTTTACGCCATAAAAGGCATGACTTCCATCATCACTAATGACCATAGCATCCTCTGGTAAGCATTTACGCAATATTTTCATGGTATGAGAAGTGGAAATAAACGGCGATGGTTTTAATACCTCTTGGCTATCCGTATTCTTCTTAACGCAAGTGATAAAAGGTATCCTAGAAGGATTTATCTGTGCCGTTCTTAGGAGTTCCTGAAGATTAGCCCTAAGATCACCAATAACAGCAATTGTTGGTACGGGAAGGGATTTTCCAACAAAGGTAGGATCACAATCAAACTGAATGATTTCCTTAGGATACATACCCATTGTTACACCTGCCAAAGACATATCTGACAGTTTTGTCCCTAGAATTATCATTAGATCACAGCCATGTCGTAGAAACTTATAAGCCTCTTCACTAGCGGCCAATCCAAATCCCCCTAGCGAAAGAGGATTATTGGTTGGGAAACTACCTTTTCCTCCAGGCGTTGTCATAACGGGAATATTCCATGTTTTTGCCAAAGCTAGTACTTCCTCGTATGCCTGAGATGCATGTACACCTTTACCTAATAGGATTGCAGGTGATTTGGCTCTTGCAATCATCGGTAAAATTCTATTGATCTCTGGTGACACCAAGACAGATTGATGGGGTTTATCGAGTTCAAAAGGAGTAATCTTTTCCATGGATACGTCATAGGGCAGGGAAAGGTGAACAGGTCCCTTACTGCTGCCATACATTTTTTCTAAAGCATGGCGAAAATATAATGGAAATAAGTCACCTCTTTCTACACAAGCACTAAATAAAGTAACGGGTTCAAACATTTTTACAAGATCTGTTCCAAAAATACTAGAATCCTGACCAAGAGCTCTCCCGGTCTTTCCAATTGAAGGATGTCCAGTAATAAACATGACCGGCAGATTAAATGCCTTTGCTTGTCCGGCAGCCGTCAGCATATTGGTGCCTCCTGGTCCAGAAGTACCAAGAGCAACTCCAAATTTCCCACTTCCCAGAGCAAAACCAGCGCTAGCAAATCCAGCACCAGCTTCATGCCTACATAACACATATTGTAACCCTTGTCTATCAGCCTCTAAGACAAGGGGTGAAATAGCTTTTCCCGGAATACCAAATACATGAGATATACCAAATTCTTTTAACTGATGCACTAAAAGACTAGCTACTGATTTCATTATATCCTCCTTAAAATGAATACTGCTTACGAAAAATGTTATCTCCAATTACAAATAATTTAAAATGTTCAACCCTAATTTCAACAATAAAATACATTTATTTGTTAAAATTCCACTTTAATATAAAATTTCCTCCTAATATCCAATATTTTAATAGATTTACATTAAAATAGGGAGATTGTAGATATTTCCCTCTATAAAGACTCATTACAGTTAAAAGGGGATGTAATCTCATGATTACATCCCCTTTTAACTGTAATATTATTCTTCAATAATTCTTCCATCAGTACCAATGATAACAGCATGCCAAGGAACCATATTACCGCTAATAGTCATAGCTTCTTTAACAGCATTTACGATGCCCCCACAACAAGGTTTTTCCATCCTTAGTACAGTAATGCTCTTAATCAAATGTAGACTTAATATTTCACTTAACTTTTCAGCATAATTAACACCATCTAATTTGGGACAGCCAATAAGGGTAATTTTATTTTTCATAAAATCATTATGAATAGTGGCGTAGGCGAAAGCTGTACAATCAGCCGCTATTAATAAATGTGCATTATCAAAATAAGAAGCATTAACGGGAACAAGTTTTATCTGGCATGGCCATTGCTGCAATTGGGACTCTGCTTTTTCCTTTTCTTCTGCCGATTTATTAGCATCTTTTACTTTTCCAATTAACATAGCCTTGGTACCTGGACAACCACTTCCCGACTTAGAAAATTCTAAATTTCCCATAACATGTTGCTGTCCATTTGGTTTCTCAAAGGCAATGGTTTCGCGTTTCTCAATTGCAATTGCCCCTACAGGACAATTGGGCAAACAAATTCCTAGACCATCACAATAAGCCTCTGATAATAGCTTTGCTTTTCCATTTATCAACTGAAGAGCTCCTTCTTGGCAAGCCGAAGTGCAAAGGCCGCAACCTATGCATTTTTCTTCATCTATTTTTACAATTTCTCGAATCATATGATCCCTCCTGAAAAATTCCTTGTATTCCAATTTAATTATAATATAATATAGTCAGAAAAACGGTAGCCTGGGCTACCAAAGATAAGGTGGCGACTCTTTTGTATCATAATTTATCGAAAGTTTTGATAACCTCACTTTTATTTAAAAATATTCCCGAAAGTGAACTATCTATTATGCTCCATTGCTTACAGCCAAAAAAGTATAGTTATAAAAAGAATAGCTACATTAGTATCGAAGGTGAACCTTTTAATGGCTTAGGTATCTTACTGACTGGCGAAGGAGCTGTCATAAAGGAAAATAGAGCAGGAAATCGTACGATTATGAGCCTACTAAGTGCTGGAGATGTTTTTGGAGAAATGATTGCATTTTCCGGAAATCTTTATTGGCCATCCTCTGTATTCGCCCAAACAGATTGTTCTGTTATTTTTCTCCCCTCTGATAAAATCATAGGGGAATGTTCTAATGTATGCCCAAGCCACACACAACTTATTAAGAATCTGTTATCAATGCTTTCTCAAAAAGCCCTTTTATTGAATCAAAAAGTTCAATATCTTACTCTCAGTAATATGCGAAGCAAAATTAGCACCTATTTGCTTGAACAATATTATATGGCAAAAACAACGTCCTTCCATCTGCCTCTAAGTCGTAATGATCTCGCGGATTTTTTGAATGTTTCTCGAACAGCCTTATCCCGAGAAATGGGGCGTATGAGAGAAGATGGCCTTATTGAATTTCATCGTTCTTCGATCAGAATTAAGGATCTTGATTGTTTAAAAAAACTTGTTGGATTATAAACCGACTTGGCATTTAAGGAAAAGTCCCCTACCATTAGCGGTAGGGGACTTTTCCTTAAATACCAAGTTCTTTACGTTTCTTTTCAATATGATCAACATAGATTTGAACGGTTTTATCAGCACTTGTTTCTACTGTTAGCTTACCTAAGCCTAGGGTTTCTGTTGTTTCTGTTAATGTTTTTACTACCAAGTCACTGCCTGTCACAGAGGGAACGGGCGCAACATGTACCAACCAACCAAGAGCAATGGCCGTACAAGCATCGGCTACTGCCTTTTGCTCTAAGTATTCTGGTGCACCAATTACAATAGGTAGCATATTTGTATCAACGTCTAAGGTATCTGCAATTTCTTTTGCAGTCTGTGTCATTTTACCAATATCCACACATGCTCCGTAGGATAATACTGGCGGAATACCCAAAGCTTTACAAACAGCTTTTAGGCCAGTGCCCGCTTCCTCTGCAGCTTTTGGATCTGCAAGTCCAGTGTACTGCATAACTGACGATGTACAACCTCCCGATAATACTAGGATATCCTTTTCAATAAGGCCTTTTGTAATTCGAAATATATTACTGCCACCTTGTCCGTAGCGAGCAGTAGTACAACCGACAATAGTAGCAATACCGCGAATTTTACCCTCAACAATGGCATCAATGAGTGGTTTCCAAGAACCGCCTAATGCTGCTTTTACGGATTCTGTACTAAAGCCAATCATGCAATCTGAAGTATGGGGTGGAATATAGACTTCTCTATTTTCAGCATTGCGTTTCAAATAGGCTGCAATTGCCATATCCAAGATTTTTTCTGCTTGTTTACGCATCTCTGCTGGTTTAAACTCCACAACTTCTGTATCTGGCATCCGAATGACTTCATGAGTGCTGACCATAGTCGTTCCAAAACGTTTAGCATAAAGGGGTAATGTAGGAATGGTACAATTATAGTCAAACATAAATAAATCAACGGCCCCAGTTGCGAGCAAATATTCTTCTGACAACCATTCTCCTTCCTGACCGCCATAAGCACTCATTTTGCCAGTATCCTCATAGTTAAGGAGCTGCTGACCTTCACAAACATGACCTAATATTTGAAGGCCTGTTGCACCAGCCTTTCGCGCTTTTTCCTGCCATTCTGGAGTGGATGCCAGTTCAATCACAACATGAGCTGTCAATGGCATATGTCCATTGGTAATTATATTTACCATATCCTTCTTAAGCAATCCCATATTTTGCTTCGCTGTTCTGATTTTCTGTGTACCCATTAAAATTTCTTGCAAAATATCAAGAGCCAATAGCCCTTGGTATTCATTTGCTACACCTAACCGTACGGAAGTTAATAGAAAATCAACAGGATCAGCGTTAAGATTGGTCATACATTTTGTTTGCGCTAATGCAATCTCACTAAATCCGCCGCCTGGGAATATTTTTAATTTACGCCATAATTCTTGACGTTTGGGAGGAGCAAAGGCTTGAGTCATCGCTGATTCCTCCCAATAGGGTCTGCCCATATCTTCTAGTACCCAGTTAGCAAAATTAACGGCTACTTTATTGACGTCCTCATGACTATTTAAGCCTGCCATTTCTGCATATTTAAGTAGCTTCTCCTTATCTCGGATCTTTAAACCACTTTCTGGATTATCTGCTGCCGCTTTCAAGGTACGTGCAGCCTGCTGTGCGTGGAAAATATTCGCTGAGGTCCCAATGGTTACATGACGATAAACAAAATTTCTCGATACCATTACATCAGCATCGACACCGCAATTCCCTCGTGGTGTCTTAGCGTTAATACGACAGGGACCGTTAGCACACAATTGACAAGATAAGCCAGATGTACAAAAATTACAACGGATTTTCTCTTGCTGCTCAAATCGATCGAAAACATTAGTTAATCCTTGTGCATGAACATGTTGATACATTTCACGCATGGCAGGATCCACAATAATATTAAGAGGAAATCCCTCCTTACTCTGGTCATGTACCTGGATATGTTTTCGTTGCCAGCAATGTACTTCTTCCATAGAAGCAGGCGACTTTTCAATTTCATAGTATTTTCTAGAATTTTGGTGAATATCAAAATGTAGGTTAGGATCATTATTGCCGCTAGCATCACCTTTTCCTGAGACTGATTCCACGTCACCACGGCTAGTTTCATCTGTACTTTTTATTAACTTTTTTTCCTTATCATTTGGCACTATTATTACCCCCCCTTTTAGCCTTATTTTTCACAACCTGAAGGGAAACTATACAAACAAAATATATCCTGCGGTTAAGAATAGTTTTTATTTAGTGAAAAATTTAACAGCTGCCAGTCCTGTACTAAGAGAAATGAATATTGCACCAATCCAAACCAAGATTATAAGGGGTTTACGGCTAATTTCTACTTCAACCGCTTCCTTATTATCCATCAAGTTTCTGTAACCTAAAATGGCTACCGATTTATCAAGATTTACGCTATTTATCCTAAATTCATACTGATCAAAGGCTTTTTCAGCAATGCCAGTAATAATTCCATTGTGATATTGCAAGTAGGGCATGATTTTTTCTGCCACTCCTTCCCTAGATACCTGAAGCAATGCCTGAAATCGTACCACTTCATTTTCCATACTTTTCATTCCATAATTCAAAAATACAATTTTTAGCCCATCGAGAATTGTCTCTTCCCCTTTGCCCAATGAAATCTCCTGGGTAGAACCTTGTCCAGAATTCATAGCTGGCGCAATATATAAATCTCCAAAAATCCCTTGATATATAGCAGGCTCTCCCCCCACTGGATTTGCAGCTCTATTCGTTTTAATATAGGGTCTAAGATTAATTTGTTGACCTTGAGAATCGACTATAAATGTCTGATACATTCCATCACCAGAATCACTCTTTTCCATCCCTAAGTAGGTTATGTGACCGTCAAACACTGCCTGACATTCTTGTTTGACAAGGGATACTATTATCTTTTCATCCCCTACTGATGAGATTACTATACCAATGGTCATAACCGCTATTCCTACATGAGCCACTGCAGCAAATTTAGAAAGCATTTTTCTATAAAAAGCACTAATGTTACTCAATATTGCTGCACTGGAAAGGCTAATTACTACTATCACGAGCGGCTGTTTCAAATCATAACTATAGGACATTACCCCAGCCACAATAGCGGTCATAAATAGCCACCAGTATCGCGCTAAATTTTTATTTCCTGGCTTTTCTATCCATAAAGGCAGGATAACAAACAGTAAGGACAAAATAGCCGTTAGAGGTAGAAAGGTTGCGTTATAAAAGGTCGAGCTGACACTTTGCGGATTTCTTAACAGCATCGTATATAGAGGTGTTGACATACCTAGAAAGACGATTCCTGCCATTGTAGTAAGAAGTACTCCAGTAGCAGTGAGTAAGAACTCACGACTTTTTACCACTATAAATAAATTTCCTTGAGGCAGGCTAGGCCACCGCAGAATCAATAGTAAAAAACTTAGGAAAATAAAAACAAGCACAAAGGCTGCCAAAAGAGCACCAATACCTTCATCTGTAAAAGAATGGACAGAAAAATCCTTTAGTATACCGCTCCGTGTTAAAAAGGTTCCATAAAAGACACTGGCTAAGCTAACTATACAAGCGCAATGGGCAATTTTCACCCCTGCTGGACGGATCTTTGCTAAAAATAAGCAGTGTACCAACACACCAACCAATAACCAAGGAAGTAATGAGGAATTTTCAACAGGGTCCCAAGCCCAATACCCGCCCCACCCGAGAACCTTATAAGCCCAAAAACCACCGATAAAAATACCAGCACCTAAGGCAGACCAGGAAAATAATGTCCATGGTAAGGCTGAAAATATCCACGTCTCCTTCCTCGATAGCAAACCTTCTATCCCATAAGAAAAAGGAACAGCGAGTCCAGCATACCCTAGAAGTATCAGCGGCGGATGGATAACCATCCATGGATTTTGCAATAAAGGATTCAATCCCACTCCATCTGCCTGGGGCTGTTGAAGCAACATAAAAGGATTCTGTACTAAGAGTATGAGAAGCAACATTGTCTGCAGAGCACTATAGATTAGCATTACGCCAGAAAATGCATCCTTACTACGAACTAATGCTAGGCCAAATAAAACATGAAATGTCAGCCATAATAGAAAAGATCCTTCTTGTCCAGCCCAGAAAGCAGATAGCTTATAAACCAACGGTAAGTCCCTACATGAATAGGAAGTAGCATAAGCATACTGGAATTGATCTGTCATGATGATATAAAACATATATAAAGTTGCTGTCAATAGAAAAAAAGCTGACGAGCAATAAACATTACGTCCGTATATTTTGTTTTTTTCAAAGTTCCCTTTTGTCCTTCTTCTATAAGAATCAGCATAGAAGAGTACACTTATACATGCCGTTAAAAAAGCTGCCACTATAGCGCCATACCCTATCATCGTTACCTTACACTCCCTTGGGCTCTTTCATATTTCGATGGACATTTCACAAGCACTTTCTCAGCATCGAATTGTCCATTGTGGTACTTTCCAATGGCTACAACATTACGCCCTTGCTCAAAGCCGCTAGGTTTACCGCCCTGATACGCTATGAATATTTCTTCTCCAGCCTCATTACGAAGGACAAATCGAAAATTATCACCTTCTCCACTTGAAACGTATCCCCGCACCAGCACCCCTTTTATCTGAATATTTCTACCTTCTAAAGACTTTGCCTCTGCAAAACTGACATAAGGGGAGAGGGATGTTTTAAAAGCATTTACGCTAAAAACCATAAATATTACAAATATTCCAATTCCTATAAAATAATCTTTCTTCACAATTTCATCCCATCCTTACCGATACGATCTGCCATATTTGCAGGATATTTTCTGTATTCTTTCTTAAGAAGATAACATAATATCTGCCGAAATAATGCGGTCGAGGTAACTAGGGTCAGTAAAAGTCCATAGGCCATAATGCTATCCATATCCAATCTGCCTAGTCTATTGATAATAGGTTCTGGATGAAGAGAAAAGTAAAAACGAGGAATGATAAACATTAAAAAGGGAACTGTGAAAAAAGCGAATAACCCGTAAACCGCTGAAGTTCTTGCCCTTGTTATTATATTAGGGATAGCAGAGCGCAAGGTAATATAGGAACCGTAAATCAATAGCAATATAAAAATAGTTATTTGCCGAGGATCCCAGTTCCAGTAAGCACCCCAAGTTAGTTTGGCAAAAACCATACCGCTGAGAGTCGCAAATATACAAAAGAACAACCCTAGCTTTGCTGCCGTTGAACTCTTCAAGTCATAATACATTTCACCTGTTCGTAAGTATTGAATACCCCAATAGGCGGATAATAAAAATCCTAGTACAGATACCCAAGCAAGAGGTATATGAAAAAAAGCAATCTTCACAACATTTCCAAGTCCTTCGGCTGGCGGAATAATAAAAACTATAGCGCCCATCACTGCTGCTAGCCACAAGAACAAAACCCTTCTCATCATTGCATCTTCCTCCACAATAATAGTTACTAGTAAAGAAACTTTCTACTCACAACAGATAAAGCTATAAAGCATATAACCCGCTAAGATCATTATGCTATCATAACCAAGCATATATGCTATTTCCTGAATAGTTGGTACATTTCCCGATAATATGGTCATGGTAGCATGAATAGCGCTTAAAAATTGAGGCAATATAATGGGTAAAGTAAGTACTGTAAATAAAGAATGTTTTCCTTGAGCTCCTCCTAGCATAGCTGCCATCAGTGTAGAAACTGCTCCAATCCCAATATCTCCGAGTAGCAAAACTGCAAACAATTCTCTCCATAACTGGAAATCAACATGTAAAAAAATCATAAATAGAGGAACAATTAGACAGGTCAAGCCAATCAGCAGGGCAATATTGTATAACATTTTACCCAGAACAATCGCCTGAGGGCGAAAATATATACTGAGTGTAAATAACGTCCCCGTCTCTTGTTCCTCGAGAAAAGCTCTTCCTAAGCCCGCCATAGAGCAAAAAAAGATAATCATCCAAAGTAAATTTGCCGTTAGTTCTGCCGATAATGAAATGCCACTGAAAGTCATACTAATACTTGAAAGAATTAGTAAAGCAAACATAAGTAGCGTTCCTATTGCATAACCAGTTCGAAATTCACATAAAAGGTCCTTTTTAAATAGAATCCACACTGCATTCGCCAAGGATAATATGTTCACTGGCATATCCCAACTCCCAACATTCATTAGTAGCTACAATCACTGTTGCACCATCTTGCAAAGCACTTTTAATACTATTTCCTACTATTTTTTTACCAACAGCATCCAAATTAGAAGAAGGTTCATCTAATAACCAAAGAGTTGGTTGAAATACTAACATGATCGCCAACTTGAGCCGTTGTTTCATACCAGTAGAATATGTACTGACTAAATCATCGCTATATCCATCCAGCCCTACCCTCATACATCCTTCTTGAGCATCCTTTATGCTACATCGCCTTAGTGAGCAAGAACAAAAAAACATGATATTTTCGATGCCTGTCATGGCATCGTAGAATGCAATTTGGGGTGATACCATCCCTATTGATCCTACACGCTCCTCTCTCCGTAGATCGCCCCGGTTTCCCTTCATATAGACATATCCTTCTGACGGCTGCTCTATCCCTGCAATTAGCTTGAGAAGAGTGGTTTTTCCAGAGCCGTTAGATCCTGTAATCCCTAGACACTGTCCTGCCTTTATTACGGCATTAATACCTTGGAACAATCCTTTATGGTTGTATTTCTTACCTAAATTCACCAATTCCACACTCATACTTAAATCCATCCATTACCTCGCTATTTTGGATATTATATGTAATAGTATTTCATCAATTAAGTAATCCCATACCTATCTAGATTTTTCTTACTTAACTTTTTTACAATTTATAAATTATTATTGGAAATCCTAGTATAAATAGTAAGGATCTACTTCACAATAAAGAAAAGTCTTCTTTATCAATGGGAGTGTGAACACCTTGGATGAAAAGAAACCTTTCCCACTACATGTCTTTAAACTACTTTTTTTAGGTTTTGCCGGAGCCATTGTCGGTATGTTAGTTTTTGCCGGTGGGCTCTCTTATGCTGATAAACCTACCTTTTGCGGCAGTTGCCATTCTATGCAACATGTCTATACCACATGGCAAGCTTCAAGCCATCAGTATTTTACCTGCGGTGACTGCCATTTACCACAAGATAATATCCTTGCTAAATTATATGTTAAAGGTGAAAACGGAATGAGGCATACTTATCACGAGGTGCTTCGTGATTATCCTGATACCATTTTTTTCACAGGAACAGCCAATACAATCGTCAATAAGAATTGCTTGCGTTGCCATGCTTATATCGTGGCTCCTACTGCACTAGCAACAGGAGAACAGAGCTGTATAAGCTGTCATCGTAATTTTATTCATGGTCGCGGACAGGTTGAAGGAGGAGTAAAAGTTGAGTAGAATGCAAAAAGTTTTAGTGTTATTTCTGTCAGTATCTGTTTTGTTCTTTGGGTTGATTACAGCAAGAGTATGGGCTGTAAAGCCTCCTTCAGCCATGAAGCTGATACCTATCTCTGCTGGCGAATATGATCCCGCCCTTTGGGGAAAGTCATACCCTATTGAGTACAATAGTTCTCAAAAAAATATAGAAGTGGCTCCTTCACCGACTGGCTATAACGGCAGTATCAACTACCAAAAGGCAGAACGACAGCCCGAGCTTTATGTGAATTTTAAAGGAAATCCTTTTAGTAAAGATTATACCGAGGATCGTGGGCACCCCTATGCCCTTGAAGATCTCTTGCATTCTAAGCGCATTAGCCCAGCTAGCAAAGGAGCATGTATCACCTGCAAGACACCTGCGATTGAACAGTTCTATAATCAATCGGGATGGGCCTTTGCAAACGAATCTTTGGCAACTCTTGTGCAACAAGCGAAGCATCCCGTAACCTGTGCGAACTGTCACAATCCTGAGACTATGGCTCTTCGAGTTATTAATCCCGCTTTTATTGAAGCGCTGTCTCGCAAAGGAGTCGATGTAAACAAAGCCAGCCGCCAAGATATGCGCAGCTATGTATGTGGACAATGCCATGCTGAATACTATTTTGCCCCTGGTACAAACCAAGTAGTTCTACCTTGGGATAAAGGCTTCACACCTCAAGAAATTTATGAATATTATTCCACTAAGCCTAATGGTTTTCTGCAAGATTTTATTCATCCTGATTCCCAAACACCTCTCCTAAAAGCCCAGCATCCAGATTACGAAGAGTCTAGCACTGGCACTCATGGTAAATTTGGTATCTCCTGTGCTGATTGCCACATGCCTTATATGCGCAGCAGCGGACAAAAATATACGTCTCACTGGATTACCAGTCCATTACATACCGTCAAAGAATCTTGTACCCCTTGTCATACCCAAGGCAGTGAACAATTATATGATCAAGTACGAGGCATTCAGGACAACACCTGGCAACTACAGCGAACAGCTGGAACAACAGTAGCCCATGCTCATGATGTAATAACAAAAGCTAGCGATGTTCCAAGTGCCAATAAAGAAGAGCTTGATAATGCCCGCCAACTTCTTCGCCAAGCTCAATGGTATTGGGATTATGTGGCTGCTGCCAATAGCCAAGGATTCCATAATTCCGTTTTAGAGCTTCATACCCTAGGTCAATCTATTGATTTAGCAAATCAGGCCATGATTACCGCAAATCGAGCCGTTGGAAAAAATAGTTTATAAATAAAATAATAAGAGGTGGCATTTAAGTGAATCGTATAGACTATACACCCTATTTACAAAGACTTACTCTAATACTATTATGCAGCTTATTATTCTGTGGCTGTACAAATATAAATCCTATTGATCCTCAATCTCCCTCGACTATACCTACTCCCAAAACGGATCAAGTAGGCGATAGCATTGTCACATATAATTACGGTACTACTGGAAATGTACAATTATCAGCCAACAATCTTACTCTCAAGGTTGGACAGCGCCTCATCCTTGAGCCTGCTACAGGACTTACTAACAATACTCGCTTTACTTCCTCTGGAGAATATCTTTTTAGCGATATAATGCAACAAGACTTAGATGAAAAAAACCAAGATAATGTTGTATTTACGGCAATAAAACCTGGAAAAGGAAAGCTACTGATCATCCCTAATAGTACGGAAACGGATCGTTCTGTAGACCTATGGGTTACAGTCATTCCATGAAGAGTTTTATAGCATAACTAAAAAGAAGTACTATTTTTCCGTAACGGATCAATAGTACTTCTTTTGGTAAAAACATAGTTATTATTAGATAATACAAATTGCCTTGGCAATTAAAAATGCAAGAACAGCTCCAATAAACGGTCCCACAATTGGAATCCAAGAATATTGCCAGTCTGAATCGCCTTTTCCTGCAATGGGTAAAACCGCATGTGCAATCCGTGGCCCTAGATCACGGGCTGGATTAAGAGCATAGCCCGTAGTTCCCCCTAAACTTAAGCCAATTGCCCATATTAAAATACCAACCAAAAATGGTCCTAAGCCTGGTGAAACACCAGCATTCTTAGCGAATATTGAAAATACCGGTAATACAAGCATAACGGTACCAATAATCTCTGAAATCAAATTCGAGCTCACTTTCCTTATCGCAGGACCAGTAGCGAAAACAGCTAATATTAGGCCGCTATCTTCCGTTTCTTCCCAATGTGGTCCAAAATGAATCCACACAACGCAAGCCCCAACAAAAGCACCAAACAATTGGCAAATCATCGTAATAAGAGCCTCAACAGGTTGATAAATGCCCATCATGGTTTTGACCAATGTTACTGCAGGATTAATGTCAGCCTGAGGAGCTCCTGTAGCCATTGCACAAAAGACAGCAATCATTACAGCAAATCCCCATCCTGCTGTAATTACCATCCATCCTCCACCCTCAGCTTTTGTTCTTCTTAAAACAACATTTGCCACAACTCCAGTACCAAAAATAATCAGTATCATTGTACCGAAAAATTCTCCAAAATAACTTGACATAAATAATCCCCTTTCCAGCGTCTTGATTGCTTACTATTACGTTATCTTATGAGTTCTATCGAATCCTCTAGTAACGCAACCCGTCTGCGTCATTTGCTAATCTTTCGTATATCTTCTCTATTCTTCCATTCTGCTTATTCCATATTTTTGCGCTTTTGCCGCCACTGTTTTATGGGTAATTCCAAGAACTTTTCCCGCTGCAGTATAACTTCCATACTTTTCTAAAGCAACTCTTATAATTTGCTTTTCATACTCTGCTAAAGGGAATAATTCACTTTTAAGAGATGAACCCATAAAAATATCTCGCATCTCAGTATCCTTACTACTTTCTTGATGAATACAGGATGCTGGTATATCACTCAGTTCAATATAAAGACTGTCCGTTAATGCAATCATTCTCTCCAAAATATTTTGCAGTTCTCTGACATTCCCTGGCCAATCATGCCTTATTAAAGCATCCATAGCTGATTTTTTAATACCTATAATTTGTTTTCCAAACTCTTGACGGAACTTTTTCAAAAAGTAGTCTACTAAGAGCGGAATATCTTCTCTCCGTTCCTGCAAGGGAGGTAAATAGATAGGTATGACATTCAAGCGATAGTATAAATCCTCCCTGAACCCACCATCTTTTACCATTTGCTCCATATTTCGATTGGTTGCAGCGAGAACCCTTACATCGACTTCAATGGTTTCTTCTCCACCCACTCTTTCAAATTGACTACTTTGCAGAACTCTTAAGAGTTTGGTCTGCATACTGACTTCCATTTCACCGATTTCATCAAGAAAAATTGTGCCTTTATCAGCTAGTTCGAATTTTCCAAGCTTCCTTTTTACAGCTCCCGTAAAAGAACCCTTCTCATGTCCAAAGAACTCACTTTCTAATAAATTTACCGGAATGGCTGCACAGTTCACCCGAATAAAAGGCCCTTGGGAACGAGCACTAGCTTGATGAATACCTTCCGCAACAAGTTCTTTACCTGTACCGCTGCTACCACGTATTAAAACTGTTGATTGCACCTTTGCTGCCTTAGCAGCCAAAGCTAGTGCATCCAACACCTTTTGACTCATACCTATAAATTTTTCAAAGGCTTTCCCCGATTTCATGGTACGAAGTATTTTTTGTTCTTGTGATTCACTTTTCATATTTGAAGCAGCATACCAGCCTACTTCTTTATTTTGAGTTCCCTTCTGCTCTAAAGGTTCACTCTTCATGCGTGCAGAAAACCAACCAGCTTCTTTATTTTGTGTTAATTTTCCCTCAAGATATTCAACTTTAGCAATTGCAATTTGCAGCTGATCTTTTAAATTACGTATTTCTTTACTATCTTGTACTACCAAAATAGCATTCGTAAATTTACTCCCTACAAAAATAGGATTAATATCAGCTACTAATGAAATGCCATTTGTCATCTCAATTACAAAGTTCATTACTTTTCTACCAAAGAATAGTTCCTCGCCATTTGAGCCTGTAGGAGAAAAATTATTAATATGCTGTCCAATAATTTTTTCTAATGGCTGACTCATAATTTCTAAAAAAGCTGTATTTGCATAGGTAATATACCCATTTGTATCGAGACTGCATATCCCATTTGGCACAGACTCTAAAATTAAAATTTGGCTTTCCTTTAATTCTTTAATATCCTTAGCAGCCTTTATTTCTTGTAAGTCCCATAAATTATTCATTGTATAATCAGAAACGTTTTCTGAATAACTATTTTCAATAAATCGAATCATGTGCTGAGCAGCCGGATTGGAATCTTGTCCATCACATAATACTTCAATTTCATCGCCTTTTTCTATTGGCAGCTTCATCAAGGACAAAAAATCAGTTCCTGCTATTTTTTTGTAATCTTTATATCCAAAAAAAATCGGTGTTCCATATTGCTCTTCTAGTTCATATGCTTTATGCACAATGGTAGCGGCCAATCGAGCATTGAAACCATCGCCATATGCTATGATAGCCTTTTGCATATTTTTCAAATCCCTCCGTACCCACTAGAGTCAAGGTTTTATCAGCGTTACATAAATTCACTAAAACCGCCTGATAAATCTACTAAATTCCCTATATATTAACACTTTATTATTCAGGATAATCTTAACATTCTCCTGCAAATTATAAGAATAAAATATAATACTTCTAGAAGAACCTCCCTAATCCTTGGACAATTTAGAGCTAATTTTCCTCAGATACACAATTTCGTCCTTGCTCTTTGGCTTTATAAAGAGCAGCATCATGTCCGTATGTATCATTAAACTTCTTAAAAAAATCTACGTCAACCATGGCAATGGTATAAATACTATCTAAATTCAACTTCACTGAATAATGCTACAATATTCATATTGTAGCATTATTCGCTAATAGGTCAGTATCCTCCTTTATCTTGTAGAAAATAATGTAAGTTAATATAAAAAAATGTCGAAATACTATAGTAAGGATAATCCTGTCAACAAGAAAAGCATTCTCCATCCAAAAAGAAAGAGAATGCTTTTTCTTGTTTAGAAGCCTTAATGCTCCTTTGTCATAATTTTTATTGTTTATTATTATCATTATTTGGTATGATATTCCTATGAATTAACTTCCTTGTTCATACATTTTTTAGGATTAACCTATTAGGGAGATGTGGTTTACATGAATAACCCTTGTACTCTTTTTGATCCTAGCTTTAGTGCTATGGCTCTTGATTCCATCGATGATTTAATTTGGGTAAAAGACTGCGCAGGGCAGTATCTATCTGTAAATAAAGCTTTTACCAACTGGTTTTGCCTTGAGCATGATTTCATTATTAATAACAATGATTTTGCTTTTCAAACGCACGAAAAGGCCCTTGCCTACAGGCTAAAGGACCAAGAAGCGATGGCTATAAAACATCCTATTGTCTATGAAACAGAAGAAACTTCCCCTAATGGACATATTGCTTACTTCGAAGTGAAGATTAAGCCTATCTTTGACGTTCATGGTACCCCTATCGGTATACTTGGTATGAGCCATAATATTATGGATCGCCAACAATTAAAGCACCGCCTCCACTTGTCTGAGGAGAAATTCTCTAATATCTTCATGATCAATCCCGATAGCGCGAGTATCATACGCCTAATAGATGGGGTCTACTTAAAAGCAAATGAGGCCTTCACTCGACTAAGCGGCTATTCCCAAGAAGAAGTCGTCGGAAAAAGTGTTTTAGAAATTGGGCTGTGGGCAGATTTAAGGGAACGAGAATTTGTTTTGAAACAGCTCCATGAAACTGGCGAGCTTCTTAGTTTTGAAGCAACATTCCGCCGAAAAGATGGTTTTATTATTTATGGACTGTTATCTGCTAAAGTCTTTTTTGAAAGTGATGAAGGTTATATATTGATTGTAGCCAAGGATATTACAGCTCGTAAGCATGAGGAAGAAGAACTGCGTGATCTTAATTCGGAATTAGAAAGAAAAGTTACATTGCGAACGCAAGAGCTACTTGATAAAAATCAATTACTTCAAGGAATGAACGCCGATCTTTCTCAGCTACTTACTGAATTACAAACCACGCAAGAATCCCTGTTGCGTTCAGAAAAAATGTCATCTTTATTACAATTAGTGTCAAGAATGGCTCATGAGGTCAATACTCCTATTGGAGTTTGCATCACAATGGCTTCCCATCTCAATGATATCACCCAAAAACTTGCCTCCTCATATCATCTTGGTAAAATGAAACGCACTTCTTTAGAAGAATATATAGAAAGCAGTTTGATCGCTGTGGAGTCCCTATTGCTCAATAGCGATCGAGTAGCAAAATTGATAACCTCCTTCAAACAAGTCTCCGTTTACCAGTTCTATGAAAAAATTCGCTTTTTTAATCTTTGGATTCATATTAATACGGTGTTACTGTTACTCAATTCTAAGATTCAAGCCACTGGTCATCACATCCTTCTTACCTGTGATGAAAACTTAGATATAGCAGGTTATCCTAAAGCCTTTACTCAGATCATTACTAATTTGTTATTGAATTCTTTAACCCATGCTTATGCCCCAGGTATGATAGGACAAATCTCTCTTGAAGTAAAAAAAATGGATACTTATTTACTCCTCACTTACAAGGATGATGGCAACGGCATGGCAGAAGAATTTGCCTCTAAAGCATTTGATCCTTTTTTTACAACGAAGAGAACTACAGGACACTTAGGACTAGGCTTAAGTGTTGTATATAATTTGGTAACCCAGTTATATAAAGGACAAATACTCTGTCAAACACACCTCGGCCTTGGAACTCTCTTTGAAATTACCTTACCTTTGTTGCAACAGGAAGAAAGCTCCTACCAAGAGGAATAATTACCCTATTTAAAATAGCCATCCCTACTTTATTTAAGTAGAAATGGCTATTTTTTAAATGCTCTCATATTTATATGTTAATATGCTATCTCAAATTCCAAAATCCTTATTTATTTTTCTTCTAACTAATCGCTTCCTCTTGTATGGATAAGCCAAATCGCTCCTGCAAAAAATTAATAAATGATTCGCAGATTTTCGAATCAAATTGTGTACCTGAACATCTTTTTAGCTCTTTAATGCACTCTTCGAAGGCTAGGGGCTTTCTATAACATCGATTTGTAGTCATAGCATCAAAAGAATCACATACGGCAAGCATCCTGCTTAGAAGAGGTATACTTTCTCCCCGCAGGCCTTTAGGATAGCCTTTTCCGTCATATCTTTCATGATGATGCCGCATAATAGGTACAACAACTTCAGCACCTTCTACCATAGCTAGCATTTCTGCCCCATAGTCTGCATGTTGTTTCATCACCTTAAATTCTTCATCTGTCAGCCGACTTGATTTGTTTAAAATGTCATTAGGTATTTTTATTTTGCCCACATCATGAATTAATCCTACAATAAAAGCTAGGTTAATTTCATCAGAAGACATGGACATTTGACTGGCTAATCCCCCCATTAGTTCCGCTACATGTTCTGCATGCATGGATGTATAAGGGTCACAATAATAAACTTGCTGGCAAAATTCTTCAATAGCCTGCATATTAACGATATTAATTACAGATAGTTTGTTTTGCTTTAGATTATGCATACATCCTCGCCTATAATTTCATTATCTTATTTTACTATTACTATCTACCACTCTTCTATTATGTAGTTCTATATTCTGTTAAATAATTCCTGCCAAGATCTTAATGTAATAAGAGTTTACTTTTATTTTCAAGAAAATGTACAGTAACTTGATGTAATCATAAAAATCCTGCAAACGCTCATAGCATTAGCAGGACTTTTATATCATAGCACCTATTGATCAATACATTCTTTAATTTGTTTACTTCTTAACTGTCCGCAAGCAGCATCAATATCCGTTCCATGTTCAAGACGAATGCTACAATTAATACCTTGTTTTTTCAATGTATCGTAAAAGTCCCGCATGGATTGGCGTTCGCTTCTTTGATATTGTTGATGCTCATCTACTGGGTTATAGGGAATTAAGTTAACATTCATTCTAAGCCGCCTATCACCACCAATCAAGTCTGCAAGTTCTAAAGCACATTCCTTGCGGTCATTTCTATCCTTTAGAAGAATATATTCCAGGGTAACCCTTCGATTGGTTTTTTCTAAGTAATAATCAACGGCCTTCATTATTTGTTCAATTGGAAAACTACGATTTATTTTCATGATCTGGGTACGAAGTTCATTATTCGGCGCATGTAATGAGATTGCTAAGTTTACCTGTAAATTCATATCCGCAAATTCATAGATTTTATCAACAAGTCCGCTTGTAGAAATCGTGATACGTCTTCCAGCTATGGCCAAACCTTTGTGATCTTTAATAATTTCTAAAAAGTTTACTACATTTTTAAAATTATCAAAAGGTTCTCCAATCCCCATCACCACAACATGACTTACTTTTTCTTCCTCTTCCCTTTGGTCTAAATACTGCTGAACTTTCATAATTTGCTCCACAACTTCACCACAGGAAACATCACGCTTTTTGGTTAATAGTCCACTAGCACAAAAACTACATCCGATGTTACAGCCTACTTGGGTTGTAACACAAACAGATAAACCAAATTTATTTCTCATTAATACCGTTTCAATAAGATTATCATCCCGTAATTTAAATAAAAACTTAACCGTTCCATCTTCTGATTCTTGTTTTATCTGTTCTTTGATTGTTGAAATAACAAAATGAGCTGTTAATAATTCAATACACTCTTTATTCACATCAAGCATTTCTAAGAAATTCGTTACCCGTTTCCTATAAAGCCATTCCCAAACTTGTAATGCTCGAGACTTTTTATGTCCATATTCCATTAAATATGCTGCTAGTTCATTAAATTTTAATCCATAAATGGATTCTTTATTCATTGTTTATCCTCTTTTCAAAGCTTTTACATATATTAAAAATTACTTAGTCACCCATAAGTACAATCTGTTTCTTATTATCCCAAATTTCTTTTATTAAAACAAGGGTATTATAAGCCCTGATTCTAAAAGAAAAATCATATAAGGAAGAGGATGCCATTACAGCATCCTCTTCCTTATATTTAGTTAAGTGATTACTCTTATTGTTCTACAGTACTCGGTTTTTGTAAATGATGTACTACAAAGGTTCCTAGGAAAATAGCAATCAAGGTAGAAAAGAATACGACTTGACTGACATGATAACCAAAGACCGAGGCCATCATTTTTGCACCAATAATACCAATCATCACATACGCTGTTGTTTCTAGTCCTGGATAACGCTCAATTAAAGTTAGGAAAACTTGAGCCACTCCTCGCATCATCATAACACCTAAAATACCGCCAAGGTATAATACCCAGATTTGATCGCTAACACCAAAAGCAGCTAGTACACTATCAATACTAAAGGCAATATCCATGATTTCAACAGCTAGAACAGTACGCCAAAAACCATGGGGTGCTGCTGGAGCCTCCTCGTTTTCTTCCGTCTTTTTCTTAAGAAAGAATTGAATTGCCATCCATAGCAGGTACAGAGCACCTGCAGCTTTTATCCACCAAATTGTTATTAAATAGGTTCCCAGTCCAATAGCAACAAACCTAAATAGATAAGCGCCAAGTATACCATAAAACAATGCTCTTTTTTGCTGTTCTTTGGGCAAATGTTTCACCATAATGGCTAGTACTAAAGCATTATCTGCTGATAATAAGCCTTCTAAGACAATCAAAGTACCAATAATCCCCCAGTTCACAGGGTTATAAATAACACTTAAAAACTCTGCCATATTGAAAAAGTGAGAATAATTTACTAAAATCCCTGTAATAAAATCACTCATTTTCTAACACTCCTTTTATACTTTTACCTATTCATAATTTTCATAAAACCCAACTACAGTACCAATGTAAATCTTTTAATACGTAACGTGACTGTTCTTACTAAAACAACATCTCTTGATGATATAAAGTAGATTATAAGTTTAAATATTTTTACCAATCTCACTATCTAGTTTTAAATACCACTTGTCCCGTTGTCAACATTCTACCATACGCTTTTTAAGATTGCAAGTTTTTTTAAAGACTTAACCTAGTTATTATATTTATTAGAGCTAATAATAATAATTTTGACAGCTAGCCTTAGAAAATACTATAATGACATGAGAGGTGGTTATTATGGAAATTACAAAAGCTATTTTAGAAAAATTTGCGATAAAGCTTCTTGATAATGAACTAAAAGTAGAAGAAATCCCTTCCATTAAGCAATATGCAGACCAAGTAACCGAATTATTAAATAGCAAGCTCCACCATCGCCGCAAAGGAGATGAAACTAGCATTGCCATTAGTAAATCCATGATTAATAACTATACGAAAACCGGACTGCTGAATCCATCTGAAAAAAAGAAATATGATAAAAACCACATTATCCTACTAAGCTTGATATTCCACCTGAAACAAGTTCTATCCTTAGATGATATCAAAACAATCTTTAAACCAATATTAAAAAATTTAGAATCCTCAGAAGTAAAGGAATCTATCATCTCTCTTGATGATATTTATAAAGCATTTTTAGAATTTCAAAAAGAAGAATACTTTGATACTTGTAATGACTTTGAAGATCGTTTTAACAGAGTCTGTCAAAAAATAGATAATCCTTTTGAACACCATGGCAGCAAAGATATGATTGAAAAATTTCTAACAGTGTTGCTGTTAGTAGCTGAAGCTACCGCTGCAAAACAGCTTGCCGAAGAAATGATTGACACTTATTTCAAAACAACCGAGTAAGAGTCAACTATAAAAGTAGCGATAAGAAGAGAGGCTTGTAGAAATTCTACAAGCCTCTCTTCTTATTTAAAACCATTAAAAGGAATCCGCTTACTGTGGCAAAATAACAATTTTTACTGGTAAGTTGGATGCTCCTGGCGGACTGAAGGTAAAAGCTAAGGGATCGCCACTGTCATAAGTACCTAAGAATGCAAATTCCTTATGCTCATTGTGTCCGAAGTATAACCTATCGATTGGTGTTGCTAAAGGACTGAAATTCATTTCTGGATGATCAATCCCGATAGCACCAGCATAAGATCCACCCATTGGTACAAGATAATAAGCAACCTTACCTCCGATTTTTGAAGGAAGTAAAATTTGATACACAACACCATAATTACCATAATTAACCACTTTGGTTCCGTCAATAGCGTCAATTCCTGTTAAGTACTTATCAATTTTGTTATCAGCTAAGGTCAGAGCTATAGCTCCGTCACGCACTGGATCATAGGCTTTAGCCAGAGTTATCTGCCGATCGGCACCTTGAAATGTACCGCGTAAATGATACTCATCAGCCGGCAATACCTGGGCTGACCTAGAAAATGATGCACTATCTTCAAGTACAGGTAGCATCATGACTTTAACCGTTACTGGACGATCCACCACAAAGTCAAAAATACCATTTATCAGCCGATTTGGCAGCACGGCTGCCTCGCTTATACTTGCCGCTAGCGGTACTACACCACCTGGAGGAATACTTATATTATATGCCCCTTTTTCAGCAAGGTATAACATTAGCGTTTCTTTTCCTACCGTTAGCCAATCATACCCTGGGCCGCCTAAACTAGATTGACTGACTGTCACATGAGCTGTCTCATGTCCTTTATTTTCCAAGAGTACATCCATTTTTTTCGATGTTTCTGATGCATTTACATGATAAAAGAAAAGACGAACTTTTCCATCCACCTTATCTTGATATAAAATACCATCACTAGCTACCATCTCAGGACTATCAGAAAGTAAAAGCGTACCCCCAAGAGAACTTTTGTTCACTTGTCCCTCCGGAAGGTCTTTCAAATCCAAGCCTACTGGCAAAGCAGCCCCAACACTGGATATGTTTCCAACGCTTACCAGCATCAATGCCAATACAATTAAATTCTTTACATATTTCATTTTCTACCTCCACAACAAATTGGTCAATTCTTCTACTTCAAATAATAAACAATCCTCTAACGATGTGATTTACATCCTCGAGGACAAAAAAACAACTTCCCAGACCTCTATGTACATAACCAAAAGCTTCTTTAATTTATATTTGCCATAAAACATAAAACTCCTGCCAATCTTTTCAAAGCACTGGCGAGGAGTTTTTTCTTATATTCTAATATCAATGATGGCTGATACACCTACGCCATTAACACGGGAGAAGTTCGTAGGGTTCATACTATCAATTGGAACTAATGCTTTGACCCTGAACTGACTTCCAGCAAAATCACCTTCCATTTGTATAACGGATTGGGTTTTATTTACCAATTCTTGAGTACCTATTACTTGAGCCGCTCCTATGTAACCACCATGTCCGAAGGAAAGAATAGGTACTACCTTAGTAGCATAATCACTCCCAGCCCCGTTCTTAAAAGTTAACTGATTTATAAAGCTATTAAGCGGTGTAGCAAACTTACTGATAAGTACAGACATACCACCAACTTTTAAAAGATCACCTAGTCCAAAAGCCTGACTAACAGGAACTGCGCTAAAGGATAATAAACACACTAGTATTGTCCCAATAACAAATTTCTTTTTCATTTTTCATCCCCCTCAAACTTAACGTTACTCAAATTATACCTGATATAATACAATCTTCCAATATGAAAGGCTAGGGACTTTGTCCCCTTTTTTCATAGTAATAGTTGAAAGCCCCAACATTCTTAAGTGCTAGGGCTTTACATGTTAACTTATAACAGTCCGTAGGCCTTCATTTCCGTGCGAAGAAGTTCTAGGTTATCATCACTGAGTTCTGTTAAGGGCATACGACATTGGCCAACCTTAAAACCTAACAGATTTACAGCTGCTTTAATAGGAATTGGATTTACTTCACTAAACAAGGCTTTAATGAGATTGAGTGTTTGAAGCTGAAGCTGAGTGGAACCATTAATATCACCTTCAAAAAACTTGGCCACCATATTATGAGTATCTTGAGGAATGATATTCGCCATAGTAGAAATGACACCCTTACCCCCCAATGACAGTACGGGTAAAATTGTATTGTCATCGCCAGAATATACGGCGAACTCTTTGCTACATAAATTAACAATATCTCCAACTTGCCCCAAATTACATTCTTTAACTGCGATAATATTATGAATTTGGGATAATGCTTTTACAGTATCAGGATTCAGATTCAAATTGGTTCGGCTAGGCACATTATATAAAATGATTGGTATTTCCACGCTGCTCGCAATGAGTTTAAAGTGTTCATATAAGCCTTTTTGTGTCGCTTTGTTATAATATGGAGTTACGGATAATAATCCATCAGCACCAACGGCCTCTGCTGCTTTTGATAATTCGATAGCATGACGAGTATCATTACTGCCGGTTCCAGCAATAACTGGAACACGTTTGTTGATTACTTCTACTGCAAACTTGATAACAGCAATATGCTCATCATCTGGCATAGTAGAAGCTTCACCTGTAGTACCACAAACTACAATAGCATCTGTACCACCTTTAATTTGAAACTCAATCTGTTTTTCTAACGTCTGATAATCAACACCGTTGTCAGTAAAGGGAGTTACAATAGCTACTGCCGAGCCGATAAATAATGGTTTTTTCATTAGAAAGCCGCCTTTTATTTATATTTAGTATTTCAAAAATGTTAATATTAAGATTATAACCCATAATCTTTAAAAAAGGAATTGGCATCTCTTATTTTAAACATTATTCTCTCGATTCAAACATGACCTTACCCTTGATATTCAAGCTCCACCTTGCCCCTTAAGAGATAATAATACTCCATTAACTCCAAGGTTCGGCTCTTAAAACGATCTTTTAGGTCTTTCAACTCTTGAATTCCTCCTTGGGTACCAAGTTTTCTATCATATATCCATGTATTATCGACAAACCTAGTTTCCTTGGTATGCCACTCTAGCCAACCCCCTTGAGCATCTACCAACATTTCCTGTTGTTGACTTGTAAGCTTTGGCAATAGTTTTTGATAAATGACATTAAGTTCTCTATCCCAAAGCTTAATGTACTTTTTTCACCCAACAATGTCTTTTTAACATTTTCACTAATGGGTAATTCATTCATAATTAAAAAGATAGTTTAAAAGCATGGGTCCTGATTAGGAAAAACTCCTGCAAAAATTCCAATGAGATTTTTACAGGAGTTTTTATTTTCTTCAATATTTTTATGCCTATATAACAAACTGTTTAACTGCCTGTTGCAAATCCTCTGCCCTTTTCGCCAAGATTTGACTGGATGCTGCAATCTCCTGGGAAGACGCCGCCTGTTCTTCTGTTGCTGCTGATACTGTCTGTGTTTGCGACGCAGTATCTTTACTTACTACATCAATGTCATGAATAGCCGTAACGATAGATTGGCTACCTACAGCAACTTGTTGAATCGTCGTCGAAATCTCTCTCACTTGATTTGAAACTTCATCAATCAATAATCGAATTTGTGTAAACGCCTGCCCTGCAGAACTCACAACTTCACTGCCGATTTTAACTTCTCGTGTACCGCTATTCATTGCTAAGACTGCCTTTTCTGTTTCTCCTTGAACTTCACTAATAAGGATTGCAATTTGTTTTGCTGCTTCCTGAGATTGTTCTGCTAGCTTGCGTACTTCCTCGGCCACTACGGAAAATCCACGCCCCTGCTCACCTGCACGAGCTGCTTCAATTGCAGCATTGAGTGCCAACAAATTGGTCTGTGCAGCGATTCCTGAAATAGCATCCACAATCTGCCCAATTTCCTTTGAACGTTGGCCTAACCTTATTACCAGTTGTGCAGAATCTAATACCGTTGTTTCAATTATGTTCATTTGGCTTACAGCCGTACTTACTGCTTTCCCGCCCTCTTGCGTTGCGTTTGCAGCTCTGTCAGAGGCTACTGCCACATTTCTAGCATTCGCCGAAATCTGTTGGATACTCGATGATATTTCTTCCATCGTAACTGATGTAGCATCAATTGATTGTAATTGGTTATCCATCCCTTCAGCAACTGAGGAGATGGTAGCGGCAACTTGACTAGATGCTTGGGCTGACTGTTCTGAGTTAATAGTAAGTTGTTGACTAGCTGTGCCCACCGACTCCGCTGAATCTGCTACATGACCAACAAATCCCCGCACCTGAGCTATGAACGTATTGAGGGTTGCACCCAAAATTCCAAGTTCATCCTGAGAAGTCACTTTAAATTCTTTAACAGTTATAAATCCTTGCTCATCTTTTTGAATACTTTTCAGCATTGTATCTATTTGCTTAGTAATCATTCTAATAATCATTACTGAGATAATAAGGGCAAGTCCTATCCCACCTACAAGAATACCAATAAATAAGATGTTAAATTTTTTATAGGCCCTTTCTTCATTAGCGTATTCTTGTTTTGCAACTTCAAGTTGCAATTCAATAAGCTCCGTTATTTTCCCTGAAATCGGATCTATACTAGGATATAGCTCATTTATTGTATAATTGGCAAGTTCCTCTTTATCTTGCCGTTGCATTAACTCCCTTGCTCTTGATACCGAAATATCTGCATTTTTCAGTAAAGGTTGGACTTCTTTTACCAGTTTCTCTTCTTTCTCTACAAGCTTCGTTCCAATATAATCATCCCATTCTTTTTTTATTACATTGGTGGCTTCGTCTATATTTCTAGTACCCTCCATCCAAGAAATATTTCCATTTCTCACCTTGTGACAAGTATCTACTACATTGACGGCATACATATCCGAGACCAATTTTAATTGTTTAAGGGGAATAACCCGGTCTTCATATACGGTCTTAAGCCCATCATTTGATTTTTTAAGACCTATTAGACCAAGAATTCCTATGCTAATAGCTACAATTGAAATCACTGATAACACTAAGTAAATTTTTCCTCCTACTTTGAAGTTCGCCAATAACTGCATTCTAATCACTCCATACTTTATATTCTATAAATTCTTACAATTTTCATTATTCCTATTTCGACAACTTTCCGTAAAAACCTCTTTCACTCCTCTTTTCCCTTACATATAAAACTCCTGTAAGGGCAGTGCCTTGCAGGAGTTATTCGCATCTTATTTTGTTTGAAAATTTTAACATTTTCTTTAAGTGCCATCCACGGACGCTATCACTTTTACCTACTAAATTTATATACTTTACAAATTTAATTCCATGGATAATCCTCTTACTGCCTATACCAATAGCAAAGCTAGGTACTCCTTTCGCCAGCTTTACTTTATGGGTTATTCTTTCTTATATAATAAAATTCCCCGAACAATGGTCGCAAAAACCTCAAGACAGTCATCAAAAATAATAAAATCTGCATGTTTACCAACCATGATGCTACCTTTATGGATCGCAACACCAATTTGTCTCGCAGGATTCATAGTAACCAATTGAACTGCACTCACGATATCAAGACCTGTACTATCCATAAAATTTTTTACTGCCTTATTGAGGGCTAATACACTGCCAGCAATGACACCATCTGCTAGTCGCGCTTCGCCATTCGAAACAATCACCCTTTGTCCACCTAAATCATATTCACCATCCCCAAGCATACTTGCCCGCATGGCATCGGTGATTAGTATAATCTTATCTACACCTTTTACTCGCAAGAGCAGCCGCTGCATGGCTGGATGAACATGAACATTGTCAACAATCAGTTCACAAACCACATCACTATCCATTGCTGCCCCAATAGCACCAGGGCAACGGTGATTGAGGGGCGGCAATGCATTAAAAGTGTGTGTCATATGAGATACCCCTGCCGAAATAGCAGCCATTGTTTGCTCATAAGTAGCATTGCTATGCCCAATCGATACTACGATTCCTTTTTCTATACAAGTTTGAATGAAATTATTATCCTCTACTATCTCCGGTGCAACGGTAATAATTTTAATAACATCCAAATAGGCACCGATCTTACTAAACTCAGGTGTGATAATATGACGTTTATCTTGAGCACCTTTGTAAATCTCATTAATAAAAGGCCCTTCCATATGACAACCTAAGATTTCCGCTCCCTTACCCTTTCCCATCGCATTTCGAATTCGTTCCATTGTTTTAGCAATTTTATCAAAAGACATTGTCATGGTTGTGGGTAAAAAAGAAGTAACCCCTGTTTGCAAGACATGTTTACTAATATTCTCAAGTGCATTTTTATCCTCATCCATGGTATCAAAACCACCAGAGCCATGTACATGAATATCAATAAATCCTGGTGATACATATCTTCCATCCCCATCTATTTCTTCAGAAAAGAGATATTCACTTCTTTTTGCTTCAGGAACAATAGCCGTAATATTCTCATCAAAGATCACTACATGATTTTCCAAAATCCCTTGTTCCGTAATGATTTTGCTATTGACAATTGCTTTCAAAATTGCTCATCCTTTACTGCCCTTGGCCACTTTTATAAACCTATGGACCAAAGTATTTGATATTGGCTTTATAACGAAAAGGTTCAAACCATATAACTATTTTTTATTTAAGGAAGCCAATTTGTCTGATTCATAAATATGGTTCCCTGTAATTTCTTGGTTGGCTACCCGATACATGGCATAAGCTACTGTCTCTACTGGTATTGGTTTATATTTTTTAAAGGTCCCAGTAAATAGAAAAGGCAGGGCTGCGCTAACCATCGCTGCCAATTGTTCTCCCAATCTAAATTCTTCCCGTTTCCCTAGCAGTAAGGAGGGTCTTACAATATGCAATCCTAACAGGTTAAGGTTTTCTAACGCTTCTTCCATTTCACCTTTAACTCGATTGTAGAAGATATTAGAATTCACAGCCGCTCCCATTGTAGAAATAATAATAAATTGCAACACTCCTGCTATTTTTGCTTTTCTTGCCATGATCAAAGGATATCGTAAATCTACCTCTTTAAACGCCTCCTTGGTACCTGCCTTTTTAATTGTCGTACCCAGACAACAATATAAATGATCGATTGTTTCATTAAATTCATAGGAAGCGAGCATGGCAAAATCAATCTTCTTTTCTTCTAGTTTCCTATGCTCTATCCCTATCGATCTTCTAACCCAAACAATGATTTTCTCATATTCATTAGAAGCAAGGAGCATCTTTACTAATTCTTTCCCCACCAAACTTGTCGCCCCAACAACTAAGGCCGTCTTCTTTTTTATTGCAAGCACCCCCGACAATGTTTGTTCTTCTTTTCGTTTATAGGCTAAATTCCAGTACTTGGCGGATTATATGAGGCGTCACAGTACCTTTTTCACCAATCTTAACCATTCCATGTGCTTCCAAGCTAGCAATGATTTCTTCAATTACTTCGCGATCCAGACCATAGTCAGAGAAGCGTGTTTTGACGCCCATCGTTTCAAAAAAGCTTCGTGTTTTATCGATAGCAAATTGCTCCTTTTCCTCAATTGATAAATCTTCTGGCGCATTCCAAATCCGTTCACCGTATTGGAGAAGTTTAGTGGACTTTTCTTTTTTCATAACTTCTAACATCGATGGTAGTACTATCGCCAGTGTTTGGGCATGATCCAATCCATATAAAGCTGTAATTTCATGCCCCACCAAATGAGTGGACCAATCTTGAGGTACACCACTGCCAATCAGACCATTTAGAGCGAGTGTTGCCGTCCACATTAAATTAGCACGCACATCATAATTTTCCGGTTCTTGCAAAGCTTTTGGTCCTTCTTCTACCAAAGTCAGTAAAAGTCCCTCTGCGAATCGATCTTGCACCTTCCCGTTAACCGGATAGGTCATATATTGTTCCATCACATGAATGAAAGCATCGACAACTCCATTGGCAATTTGCTTTGGGGGTAAAGTGTATGTATAAACTGGATCAAGTATAGAAAACTGAGGGAACACTGCGAAGCTAAGAAAAGGTAATTTTGCCCGCAAGCTTTTCCGAGTGATCACTGCACCATTATTCATTTCTGACCCAGTAGCAGGCAATGTCAATACGGTAGCAAAAGGCACTGCCTTCTCGATAGGTAAGCGCTCAGCAACAAATTTCCAAGGATCACCTTGTGTAAAAGGTACTGCTGCTGCTATAAATTTGGTTCCATCAATAACCGATCCACCACCAACTGCCAGCAGAAAATTATAGCCCTCTTTTCTAATAACTTCTACAGCCTTCATCAGAGTCTCATAAGTTGGATTTGGCTCAATACCTCCAAATTCTCCTAGCGTATAATCCTTCAATACCTCTTTGATTTTTTCTAATAGACCGGTCTTCTTTACACTGCCACCACCATAAAGCACTAGAATTTTGCTATTTGCGGGAATTTCATTGGTCAATTTCAGAATTTCACCTTTTCCAAAAATAATCTTTGTCGGATTTACAAATTGAAAGTTTTGCATAAAACAACTCCCTCATATCATTATTTTTCTTTTATTATATGATTGGTCATATTGTTTGTCAATTGTTTTTGTGATAGCTAAAAAGAAGGACCAAAAAGATTCCTTGAGCTACAGCGCATCACTCATGGTGTAAGTCATAAAATACTCACACAACGCCTCCGCGAATTAGAAGAAGATGGACTGATTGATAGAATTGTATATCCTGAAATTCCGCCGAGAGTAGAATATATTCTAACTACTACAGGAGAAGAAGTTTTTCCTGCACTCGTGCTAATCGAACAATGGTCAAAAAAGAACTTTACAGTTACTAATCATTGATACGAAAAAAAGCACAAGCAATAGCTGTAATCAGCATTGTTGCTTGTGCTTGAAAATCCTGCAGATATTTTTTCTCCTTCTATAAACTGCTCAATAGTTTTTGTAAAAGAGCATATTTAGCATTATTATAAATATTATTCACATCTACAATATACCATTCACCATTAATTTTTTCTAAGCCTACGGGTTTTACGGAAAAATTAGTGGTGTTTTGCTGTTGCATGGTAGCCATCACTACTGCATAATCACCTTGATTCGCAACGGTTTTTACCGACAGCAAATTAGATTTCTTCATTAATTCAATCGAGGCATTATCTCCCGACGTATTAGGTGCTAAATATTCCTTGGCATCATTCATCTGATTTGCTTGCACTTCATTAAAAACAGTTTTTACTACTTGATCTGGCGTAAGTCCAGTGATTCTAGGATTACCAGCACTACCGCCACAACCAACAAGGGCAAAAATACTTATCAACAGCATTAAAACTGTGGCAATATGTAACTTTACTTTAAACATAATTATTCACCTCTCCTACAGATCATTACTACTAGGTAAGCTTAACATAATATGACTACATAGTCACTGACCAATATTTTCTAGTCCTTCAAGGGATATTAAATACACTTTTTACAAATCCAGACTGTATTATTGGCAAAATTCAGACTTTTTTCTCGTTATTGCAGGAAATAAACTACATTAATGTAGAAGTTAAAAGATACATTAAGTCCTTAAAAGGGGGGATGAAAGATGGATGGTGAATTCCAATCAAAAAACCATCTATTAGCCATTCTAGATAATATGCCATATATGGCTTGGTATAAGGATATTCATGGCAAATTCATTGCTGTAAACCAACCCTTTGCTGATGGCTGCGGGAAATCAAAGGATGAAATTATTGGAAAAACAGATTTTGATATATGGTCCTACGAACTTGCTGTACAATATGCAATGGATGATCAAGAGGTCATACGAACAAAATGTAAGAAAACGGTTGAGGAGCCAATCAAAGACCAAAGTGGCGGTGTTTGGTTTGAGACCTTTAAATCACCGGTTTTAGACCTTGAAGGCAATGTAATTGGAACTATTGGGATGGCTAGTGACGTCTCACAAAGAAAAAACTTTCAAATTAATAAGGAAGAAACAATTCAATTATGTAATAACGGTAGCGTTATTGAGGTCGAAACCGCCAAGACCCCCTTTTATGATGAAAATGGTGAAATTGCGGGTCTCATTGGTATAGCCCGCGACATTACCTCTAGGAAAATACTTGAAACGAAAATGAAAGAACAAAATGATTATGCTAAAATGTTACTGCGCACCGTACCTAGTGCGGTCTATACTATAGATAATAATAAAATAATTACAAGTTGGAATGAAATGGCCGAAAAGATCACCGGCTACAGTGCTGATGAAGTAATGGGAACAAGTATTGAGTCTTATTTATTTCACCCCTGTAGAAATAATTGCGGATTGTTTTTGGATGAAATTATAACACCACAGTCCAATTTGACAAGTATAATCCAAAATAAAAATGGCGAAGTCAAATATCTTCTTAAAAATGTAGATGTGATTAAAAATACCACGAAGGAAGTCATTGGCAGAATTGAATGCTTTTCAGATATTACCGAGCGAGTACTTGTCGAACAACAATTAAAAGAAAGCGAAATGAGACTGCAACTCGCTACTGGCATTGCGAAAATCGGACTATGGGATTGGAAGGTTCAAACTGGAGAGCTTGTCCTAAATGAATCATGGGCTACTATCCTTAATTACACCTTAAAAGAACTTCATCCTATGAATATAAATACCTGGCGAAATCTAGTCCACCCTGAAGACTTTGACAAAACTATGTTACTCTTAACTAAAAATTTGTCAGGTGAGCTAAATTATTATGAAAGTGAATACCGCATAAGGAATAAGAATGGAGAATGGATCTGGGTACTTGATAGAGGAAAAATTATCGAATGGGATGCACAGAAAAACCCCCTTCGAATGTTAGGAACTTATATTGATATTACCGCACGAAAACGTACGGAAGAAGAACTTAATAAAAAGGAAAAACTCCTTTCTGCCGTTGCTCTGTCGATTAAGGAACTCTTAGATAATCGAGACTACTTCCAGGCAATTGCAAAATGTTTTGAACTCCTTGGACAAGCAACATTAGTAGATAGGGTTTATCTTTTTATCAATCATTATGATCATCAGGATAACGGTTTTACCAGCCAGGCTATCGAATGGAATTCAGGCATAAGTGAAGCCCAAATGGATAATCCCAACCTACAAAACATACCTTTTAAAGAAATCGAAAACTTTATTACACCATTAAAAAATAAAGAAACCTATTCTGGAATTGTTAAGGAATTGAAGAATGATATGACGCGTGAGTTACTTGAGTCACAACATATACTTTCTATTATTGTACTGCCAATCTATGTAAGAAACGCATTCTGGGGTTTCGTTGGTTTTGACGAGTGTAAATATGATAGGCTATGGACAGAATCTGAATTTTCCACCCTTAGTGCTTTCGTCAATTCAATCGAAAGAACTGTAGAAAGAAGCTTGGTGGAAAAAGATTTGGAAGAATCAAGAATCAATGCGGAAGCAGCCAATATCCTCAAAAGTCAATTTGTTGCCAATATGTCCCATGAAATTAGGACGCCCATGCATGCCATCCTTGGTTATGCTGCATTGATGAAGGATCTTACAGAGAGCAATCAAGCCATCCTTTATCTTGATGCAATACAAAAGGCTGGGAATAATTTAATGAATCTGATTAATGATATTTTAGACTTATCTAAGATTGAATCAGGAAAATTGGAAATGGAAACAAGTTATGCCGATAGCAGACGATTATTTACTGATATTAAGGATATTTTTTCATTAGGACTTGAGGAAAAAAACCTTGAACTCTTCATGGAAATAGATGAAAAAATACCTAAAATGATCTTAATCGATGAGCTACGCCTCAGACAGATACTCTTCAATTTGGTGGGCAATGCCGTTAAGTTTACAAATAAAGGGTTTGTTAGGGTCTCAGCAAAAGCAAAAAACTTCGATGTCAAGAACAAAAAACTAGACTTAGTTTTTGAAGTCGCGGATACTGGAATTGGAATCCCTAACGATCAGCAGTTATCCATCTTTGATCCTTTCAAACAAAAAGATGGGCAAAGCAATAAAAAGTATGGTGGTACAGGGCTTGGGCTTTCTATTTCAAAGAGGCTTATTGATATGATGAGCGGTTCCATCACCTTATACAGCCAACCTAATAAAGGAACAACATTTTTTGTTACGATACCCAACCTATCTATAAGAAACGAAAGTAAGGTCACTTCTAAAACAGGAGCTACCCATGAGGAGAACTTGATAAGAGACCGCAAAAAAGTTGCATCTCTCGACAATTCCAAATCCAAGAATATGCAAATAATTGATCCTAACATCATCGAAAAGTTAGAACTACTTCAACAAGGCTTATGGCTAGAATGTAATAACAACAACAGGGTAAGTGATATTAGAAAATTGGCAGACTGTATTCTAGAAATTGGTACGGCATACCGTCATGAGGAAACCATTCACTATGCTAGTACACTGCAAGCCCATATCAATACTTTTAATCTGAAAAATATCAAAGACCTCCTTGATCAGTATCCCCCAATGCTTGAACGCTATAAATCAACTATGAATAAGGAAGGTAACAATAATGATTAAATTTGATAACCGGCAAATCCGAATCCTAGTTGTAGATGACACTCCAGCAAATCTAGAAATCGCTGTAAAAATCTTAGAGCAAGAACATTATGATCTCTACATTGCCGATAGCGGCTCTAGCGCACTTGAACTTATTGAAAAAATAGACTTTGATTTAATTTTAATGGATATCATGATGCCCACTATGGATGGTTTTGAAACTTATACACTCATAAAAGAACATGAAAAAAACAAAGACCTCCCCATCATTTTCCTCACAGCTAAGGTAGATATCGACAGTGTGGTAAAAGGCTTCGAACTTGGTGCTGTAGACTATATTAGGAAACCTTTCAATGGTCTAGAGCTCAAAGCCAGGGTCAGGAATCATGTGGAGCTAAAAAAAATAAGAGAAGAGGCAGAGCAAAAAAACAAAAGTCTCTTAGAAGCTTATGAGACCTTAGAGATCATTGCAACCACCGATCCTTTAACAACACTTTTGAATCGTCGCGAAATGCTAAAACGTATGGAATATGAGCGGGTAAACTTCGAGAGAAATCAATTGCCCTTCTCCATTATCATTGCAGATATAGACTTTTTTAAGAAAGTCAATGATACTTATGGTCATGACTGCGGTGATCATGTGTTAGCGTCAGTTGCAGATATTCTAAAAGAAAATGCCAGAAAACAAGATAGCATCTCTCGGTGGGGTGGCGAGGAATTTTTACTAATGCTACCTGAAACAGATAGCAATGGCGCAGCCATATTAGCAGAAAAACTCCGAATTAAAATTGGCGAAAGTATTTTTTCTACTGATACGGCTGAAGTAAAAATAACCATGACATTTGGTATTAGTGTTTTCAAGGGAAATGAAGCCTTAGATAAGTTGATCTCCAAAGCCGACGTGGCATTATATCAGGGAAAGGAAAGTGGCAGAAACCGCGTTGTCATATTCCAACCAACGAATGACAATATCGCTGAATAAAGAAGAAATGTACTCTCGTAGGAGCGCCGAGAAAATCTACCCCTTTCTCCCAATCGATTGTGTCTGCACCAGTTTGGGGCTCCTACCAAAAAAGGAGCTGTCTCAATAAAATTGAGACAGCCCCTTTTTTATTATTCATTCCCGTGCAAATAACAAAATTGATCACTACACCCCTTTAAATATGGGTGCTCGCTTTTCTAAAAATGCAGTAATGGCTTCTTCATAGTCATGGCTATCATAAACTTTGCGTCGTAGTCCCTGTACGCGTTCAAAATCGCCAGGACTTATGGGGAAAGCTTTTGATAAAATACGGAACTGCTCTTTGATCACCTCAATCGATAGCAAAGAGCGGGTAGTGATTGTAGCTGCTAACTGCAAAGTAAATTCAAACAGCTGGTCTTCAGGAACCAAGTGATTAACAATGCCAATCTGCAAGGCCCGCTGGGCGGACACTGGATCAGCAGTAAAGAACATCTCCTTGGCAATATTAATTGGCAAGCGATTCATAAAATGCAATATGCCAGTGGTATTATAGGGCACACCTAGTTTCGCAGGCGTCATAGCAAACTGAGCTGTCTCATCACCTATGACCATATCACACGTCATGATCAAGTCACACGCCCCGCCCCAAACACTGCCATGCACCATAGCTATTACTGGCCAAGGATATTGCTCTATTGACCGCAGCAGTCGCTCCAATGAATCATAGTAACTTAAGGGATCTCGCATTTTCCGCGGCAATTCCTTAACATCATGACCCGCGGACCAGACTTTTATTCCTTCGCCCGCTCGCAAAATCACTACTGGTATTTTCTCCATTTTGAAATCATTGAGGGCATTAATGATATCATTAACAAGTTCCTCACTAAGGCAGTTCATCTTCTTAGCATTGTCTAAAGTGATAATCCCAATAGATTCTCGTATTTCAGTTTGTACTAATGCCATTTTCTATTCCTCCTTTGTGATCTATACTAGCGTTCTTCCCTGTTATAAGGTATCCCCATAGCAGCTGGTGATGCTACATGCCGTTTTTTCGTTTCCCTACTCACAATAATTAATACCACAATTGTAATCACATAGGGCAGCATCTTTAAGAAGAAAGACGAAACAGTAATACCCATATTTTGCAAATGAAAACCTAAGACATCCACAACCCCAAATAACCAGCTTCCTAAAAAAGCTTTCGTCGGATTCCAAGTCGCAAAAATAACAAGGGCTACTGCAATCCATCCCCTTCCCGCTGTCATATTTTCAAGCCATGAAGGTGCGTAAGCCAAAGACAGATAGGCCCCGCCCACGCCGGCCAGCATACCTCCCAGTACCACACAGCCATAGCGAATTGCGAAAACATTAACCCCCGCGGCATCGGCTGCACTAGGATTTTCTCCAACTGCTCTTATTTTTAAACCAGTTCTGGTGCGATATAGTACAAACCAACAAGCGGCTACTGCTATATAACCTAAATATACTAATAAATCATGCTCAAATAAGCTAGGCCCTATCCAAGGGATTTGGCTTAAGCCTGGAATCGGTACCGACTTAAAAGTGGCCTCTAGGGGTCTTCCGATCAAAGTCTGTCCCAAATAGCCGCTCAGCCCCGTACCAAATATAGTCAGTGCTAAGCCGCTTACTACTTGATTGGCACGAAGAGTAATCGTCAAAAAAGCATGAATGAGGGCCATTAAACCGCCAGCTATAACAGCCGCCAGTAACCCGAGCCATTGATTGTTGGTATCCATGGTAATCATATAGCCTGTCACAGCGCCAACGAGCATCATGCCTTCCACGCCTAGATTCAGCACCCCAGCCTGTTCGCTTATAATTTCTCCAAGAGCAGCAAATAAAATAGGTGTGCCAGCAATAATGCCTGTTGCTAAGATTGCAGTAAGCAAGGATTGTTCCATTACTTATGACCTCCTCTACCGCTCCAAGTTAAACGATATTTTACAAAAATCTCACCGCCGACCACGAAAAACAAAATGGCTCCTTGTAGCATGGCAACGGTTGCCGCGGGAAAACCGCTTGTCTGAATGCTATAGCCGCCAACTAGTAAGGCACCAAATAGGAAGGACACCACCACAACAGCCCAAGGATTCAAACGGGCCAGCCAAGCAATAATAATGGCAGAATAACCATAACCTGGTGAAATACCATGTTGCAACCGTTGGGTAATAGCAGAAACTTCTGTCATTCCCGCAACTCCTGCCAGACCACCGCTGATAAACATGATCAGCAAAATATTCTTAATGTAATTCATTCCCGCATAATTGGCAGCGATTGCACTCTCACCACTGACCCTAATTTCAAATCCCCATTTTGTATAATTCAAGACAATATATAACACCACCGCTGCCAAAATTGCCAAAATAAGACCTACATGAATACGACTGTCTCCTAAGACAGGTAGGATGGCACTCTCCGAAAAAGGAGCTGTAATGGGAAAGTTAAATCCCTTCGGGTCTCGCCATGGACCGTAGACTAAGTAATCAACCCATAAAATACCTACGTAATTTAATAGCAAGGTTGTAATGGTTTCATTGACTTTAAAATATGCCCGAGGTATAGCTGGCAGAAGCCCCCAAATACCACCTGTGATAAAACTCATGATTAACATTCCTGGCAGCAATAAATAGGCAGGCCACTCTGGGAATTTCAATGCCAGCCACGTTGCACCAAAAGCACCCATATAAAGTTGCCCCTCAGCCCCTATATTCCAAAGTTGCATACGAAAGGCCAGCGCTACTGCAAGTCCTGTTAACATCAGAGGAATGGACTTAACCACCGTCTCGGATATTCCATATGCTGAACCAAAAGCACCTTCAAACATGAGACTATAAATATTGAGTGGATTTTTTCCAGTAGCCCCAATAAACAATCCAGCAAAGCACAACCCTATGATAACTGACAGCAGGGGTACCAAAAACAGTACCCCTCGTGGCGTTGTGCTTCTTTTTTCAAAACGAATTGCTGACATCCATTCACATCGCATCTTGTTTCAACATCCTTTTCCCAGCCATCATCATACCGACCGTTTCTATATTGCTGCTACTTGGCTGGACAACGCCCATGATTTCACCTTCATGCAGCACTACAATTCGATCCGATAACATAAATAATTCTTCCAGTTCTTCAGAAATAAAAAGAACCCCTTTGCCAGCATCACGTTCACCCATTAAAAGATTACGTACCACTTCCATGGCCCCCACATCCAGCCCCCTCATGGGATACACAGCTACCATCAAACGAGGATTTGCTGAAATTTCACGAGCCAATAGTAGTTTTTGCAAATTACCGCCCGAGAGCGCATTTACAGCATTTGACAAACTTGCAATTTTAATATCAAAATCCCCCACAGCCTCTTTGGTTCGTCTCTTAGCTTCCTGCCAATTAATAAAATACCTATCCGCACTCTCATAGCTTTTTAAAATAAAATTATCAACAGCGTCAAGCCCCGGAACTAATCCTGTCCCTAAACGATCCTCTGGTACATAACTGACTCCTGCTGCAATAAGGGATCGCACACTACTATTGGTATGATCAATGCCATCAATAAATTTAGTCCCTGCTTCTAGTGGCCTTACACCAGCAATGACCTCCGCCAGCTCACTCTGTCCATTACCGGCAATGCCAGCAATCCCTACTATTTCACCGCCAAAAACATCTAGCGTAATATTTTTTAAAGCCTTTTGTCCTCGATTACCCAAACAAGATACCTGTTGCAACTTTAATATCTTACAACCTTTTCCTATATTCTTTTTGGGTACATCAAATAGAACGTTGCGTCCAACCATCATTCTCGTAAGTTCTTCTTCATTGGTACTGGCTGTTGCTACCGTACCAATACCTTTACCACTACGTAATACAGTAATGTTATCCGTGTTTTCCATAACTTCACTCAGTTTATGAGAAATAACAATAATGCTCTTACCTTGGTCTGCCATAAGCCTTAGAGTTCTATACAGTTCTGCGGCTTCCTGAGGTGTAAGCACTGCTGTCGGCTCATCTAAAATTAGAATCTCGGCTCCCCAGAATAAAGCTTTTATAATTTCAGCTCGTTGCTGCTCGCCAATAGATAGTTGCCACACTTGCGCATCGGTATCAACAGAAAAACCATAGTTTAGACAAAACTCTTGGATTTTCCCTTTAACTGCCTTCAAATCATAAACTTCCTTGCTGGAATGCAGACCCAAAAGGATATTTTCAGCCACCGTAAAGGTTTTCACCAATTTAAAATGCTGATGGACAATACCAATGCCTTTCATAACAGCATCTTTAGGTGAATGAAATTTTACTGGTTGACCATTAATATAAATCTCGCCCTTATCTGGCCGATATAGACCCGTCAGAATACTCATTAGCGTGCTTTTTCCTGCACCATTTTCTCCAAGTAGTGCATGAATTTCACCTTCATTAATAACCAAATTGACTTGATCATTGGCTAAAATACCTGGAAAAGACTTGGTGATGTTTTCCATGACTACAACTGGTGTTTTTATGTTCATCGCCCCCTTTACTGCGGCTAAATCTGCTATTTTTCATCTTATGATTATAAAATATGAAAGGCATAGCAGCTCGCTTGTTTCCATCGAGCTGCTATACTTTCCCCATAATAGGCTCCTGCCCAATTCGAACTAACCAATTATTTAGAAACTGTACCTTCTACCCCTTTAACAAACCAATTGAATTCTAGCATTTCCTTATCTGACATTTTTTGGCCTGCAGGAACTTTAACTTGGCCTTGCTGATCAGCAATCGGTCCAGTAAATACATCCCACTCGTTTTTCACTATGGATTCTTTTTTCTTAGCGACTAGCGCTTTCGTATCTTCACTAACCATTGGTCCATAAGGTGCTAAATCAATAATGTTTTCCGACATTGCACCCCAATATTGTTCAGACTTCCAGGTTTTATCCATAACTGATTTAACAACTTTTACATAGTAAGGTCCCCAATTCCATACAGGTCCAGTCAAAATGGCTTTCGGAGCAAATGCACGCATATCTGTGTTATAAGAAACGGCAAACTTGCCTTTTTCTTCAGCTGCTTGCATTGGTCCAGGAGTATCTTGATGCATGGCAATTACATCAACACCAGCATCCAGCAAGCTTTTCGCTGCATCTTTTTCTGAAGCTGGATTGTACCAAGTATTGGTCCATACTACTTTTACCGTAACGTTAGGATTGACGGATTGTGCACCTAACGTGAAAGCATTGATACCGCGAACTACTTCTGGAATTGGGAAAGCAGCTACATAACCAATGACATTGCTTTGGGTCTGTTTGCCAGCTACCATACCCGACAAATAACGAGCCTGATACATTCTGCCAAAATAAGTTCCTATATTATTTCCAGTTTTAAAACCTGAGCAATGCATAAAAGTTACATCGGGAAACTTTTGCGCTACTTTTTGTATATAGTCCATATAACCAAAGCTGGTGGCAAAAATAATCTTATTTCCTTTCATCGCCAGTTCTGTCAATACTCGTTCTGCATCAGCCCCTTCGGGAACTGCTTCTACGAAGGTTGTCTCCACATTAGGTAATTCTTTTGTCAAATATTGACGAGCCTGATCATGAGCGTAAGACCATCCAGCATCACCAACAGGGCCTACATAGATGAAACCTACCTTGAGTTTTTCTTGTCCAGTGGGTTTGTTCTCTGCAGCCTTTTGATTACCACAACCGGTAGCCAAAACAGCTATCATTAAAAAAACCGCCAGCAATACTACATGATATTTGCGCTTTTTACCATTCATTTGCCTTCCTCCATCTCATATCATTATTTATATCGTGGGCAATTACCCAAAGGGGCATAAGTATAGGAGGTCATAATAGAATTCTGTCTCTTTAGTTCGTTATATCATCTTATTTCCCCTGCCAAATTTATCAAATCCCGACATAATATTTTATCCCTCACTTTTACTACGATAAGATTAAATATTTAAAATTAGAGTGATATTATTTGTAAGAGATTGCATATCTATTTAATACATAAAATTTCCATAGGAAGCCTCTACATATATTCATAATATAGAAGGTATTTAAAACCTATTCCATAATTTCCTTATTCGCAAGATAGAGTATTTTATTAAAATTTAAGGAGGGGCGATTATATGGCTAGTTTTGATTTTGATGGTCTGATCAAAAAGGATCGGGAGGCCAAAAAAAAGCAACAGTTTAATGGTTTGCTCCTTGATTACCTGGCTCTAGTCAAGGAACATCCAAAGGTACCCCTATTAGCACATCAGCGGATGTACGAACTATTAATTGCTAGTGGTGTGGAAACAATCAAGACGGAAGAACATCCCCGCTTAAAAAGAATTTATGGCAATGATGTCTTGAAACGTTATAACTACTTTACAAAGGATTTTTATGGAATTGATAAAACAATTATGAAAATCATGCGTTATTTTCATTCGGCAGGCATGAAAGGTGAAGAATCTCGCCAGGTTCTTTATTTTGTCGGACCAGTAGGAGCAGGCAAGTCCTCTATAATGGAAGCTTTAAAAAGGGCTTTAGAAATGAGTCCTCCTATTTATGTACTTAAGGATTGTCCTATGCGAGAAGAACCATTGCATCTAATTCCTAAACACCTCAGACCTAAGTTCGAAGAACTATTAGGAATTAAAATTGAAGGTGATCTTTGTCCCATTTGTCGTTATCGCTTAAAAAATGAATATCATGGTGAGTTTGAACGTTTTCCCATTACAACCTCTGAGTTTTCGACTCGTTCTCGTAAAGGTATTGGTATGGTACCGCCTGTCGACCCTAATAACCAAGATACCTCCGTATTGATTGGCTCTGTGGATATATCCAAAATGGATCTTTATGCTGAAGATGATCCTCGGGTCTTATCCCTAAACGGAGCTTTTAATGTAGGCAATCGAGGTTTGGTAGAGTTTATTGAGGTCTTTAAAAATGATGTTGAATATTTGCATAACATGATTACTGCGACTCAAGAAAAGTCTATAACCTCCCCTGGCAAAGGAGCAATGATTTATTTTGATGGAATTATTTTAGCTCACTCCAATGAAGCAGAATGGAATAAATTTAAATCAGACCATACAAATGAAGCGATCTTAGACAGAATTGTTAAAATTGAAGTCCCTTATTGCCTAGAGCTAGATGAAGAAATAAAGATTTACCAGAAAATTTTAAGAAACAGTAATTTTAATGCTCATATTGCTCCCCATACTATTGAAATGGCATCTATGTTTGCCATATTAACTCGGTTAACCCCATCTGCTAAAGTTGACCCCTTAACAAAACTAAAAACCTATAATGGGGAAGAAATTGTTGAAAGAGGCGTAACTAAAAAGTTAGATGTTTTTGAACTGAGAGATGAAGCAAACCGGGAGGGTATGACCGGTATTTCTACTCGTTTTATTATGAAAGCTATTGATATGGCATTATCTGAATCGGATAATAATTGCATTAACCCGATCAGCATTATTGATCATCTAATTAAAGCCGTTAAGGAAATGGTCATCTCTGAGGATGATAAAAAACGGTATTTAGGTTTTCTGCAAGATACAATTAAGAAGGAATACCACAAAATCTTAGAAAAAGAAATCACACGCGCCTTTATACATGGCTATCGTGAACAGGCTGAAAGCTTGTTTAATAATTATTTAGATCATGCCGAAGCTTTTGCAAATGCAACGAAGCTAAAAGATAAAAGTACCGGCGAAGAGCTGGAACCTGATATTAAGTTTCTTCAGTCAATTGAAGAACAAGTTGGTATTTACAATGCATCGGCGCGAGGGTTTCGTCAGGATGTTACCACTTATATGTTCTCTGTACTGCGAAATGGGGGCAAGATTGATTACCAAAGTTATGAACCTCTAAAAGAAGCTATTGAAAAGAAATTAGCAACTGCCGTCAAGGAATTATCTCGCATTATTACCAAGGCTAGAGTTCGAGATGATGAGCAAGATATTAAATATAATGCCATGGAAGAAGAAATGAAGCGTAACGGTTATTGTAATCATTGTTGTAATATCGTCCTAAAATATGCGGCTAATAATCTTTGGAAAGACTAAGATCCTTGTTGCTGGGGAGGAATAGGTTATGGCGGTTTTTAAGGATAAGGATAGGAGTCCTTCTGACCGTTCCGCATGGGATCGGAAAAGGCATCGACAGTTGGTAGAAGAAAGTATCAAAAAAAATTTAGGTGATATTATTGCCGAAGAAAGCATTATTGGGCAAAGCAAGGATAAAAAAATAAAAATCCCCATTAGGGGTATTAAAGAATATCAGTTTATATACGGAAAAAATACGGGTGGTACAGGCGCAGGATCAGGCAATGAAGAACAAGGTCAGGTCATCGGTAAGAATAGCAGTCAGCAAGAATCAGGGTCAGGGCAAGCTGGCAGCGGACCTGATGAAGAAGTCTATGAGACGGAAATCACCTTAGAAGAGCTTACAGATTATCTTTTTGAAGATTTGCAGTTGCCAGATATAGAACGGAAAAAGTTTGCCCAAATTGAATTAGAATATAAATTTAAACGCTCTGGCTTTCAACTCAAGGGTCCTAAGCCCCGTTTAAATAAAAAAAGAACAATCATTGAAAAACTTAAACGCAAACAAATGATGAAGCGAGATCAAGCTGCCCTAGAAGCAGAGCAGACTCCAGAGCGTATCCCTTTTCATGAGAATGACCTAAGGTATAAGCGGGTAAAAGAAGAGATGCATAAACAATCCAATGCTATCATTCTTTGCATTATGGACACCTCCGGATCAATGGATCAAACGAAGAAATATTTAGCCCGCAGCTTTTATTTTTTACTGTACCAATTTGTTCGCTGGAAGTACGAATATGTTGAAGTAGCCTTTATAGCCCATACTACCGTCGCCCATGAAGTAAATGAAGAAGATTTTTTTCATCGCGGTGAATGCGGCGGAACTTATATTAGCAGCGGTTATGCCAAAGCCTTAGAACTTATTGAGCAACGCTATAATCCTACCGTTTGGAATATCTATATATTTCATTGCTCCGACGGTGACAACTGGAATGAAGATAATTATAAGGCTGTTGCTTTAGTGCAAGAACTTTGTAATATCAGTAATTTATTTGGCTATGCGGAGATTAATACCAATAGAATGTATGTCAATTCTATGCGGAAAGAATATAATAAGTTTCTCAGTCTAGATAATTTCATTATGGTAACGATGAATAACAAAGCTGATATTTGGGCAGCCTTTAAGAACTTTTTGGATAAAGAATCGCCTCCTGGGGGGAATTCTGATGGCAACCTATAGTATAAAAGAATTAGAAGACTGGAATAAGAAAATTGAAAAATTGGTTCAAGCTGCAGGTTTAGACTGCTATGAGCAACATTTTGAAATATGCAGTTATGAGGATATGCTATGCTATGAGGCCTATTTAGGCATGCCCTCTCGCTATCCCCATTGGAGTTTTGGTAAAGCCTACGAACGGCAAAAAAGTTTTTATCAAAAAAATCTTGTTGGGCTGCCTTATGAATTAGTGATTAATTCTGATCCTTGTATCGCTTATCTTATGCAGGATAATACCTTGCTAACTCAGATTTTGACCATGGCCCATGTCTATGGACATAATGATTTTTTTAAGAATAATCGTTTATTTAAACGTGATACCCGGGCAAGTATGGAAGTAGATATGTTTAAAACCCATGCCAATCGCATCCGAGAATATATACAAGACCCAAGTATTGGCCCCGAAAAGGTGGAGAGAATTTTGAATGCTGCCCATGGGCTTACCTTTCAAATTCGCCGTCATGGCAGCCTTAAACACTCTGATCAGTCTGAGAGCACTGAAGAAGTAAACCACCCTATACCTGAAAGATTAAAAGAAGATCTACTAGCCTATCTAGCTGAGAAGGGAAATCTAACGGAATGGGAACGGGATTTAGTCAATATTGTTCGCGAAGAATCCATTTATTTCCTTCCGCAAATAGAGACCAAAATTATGAATGAAGGATGGGCTAGCTACTGGCATTATCAATTGCTAAATACGCTTGGCTTACCCCAGGGCCTCCACCTAGAATTTCTGAAGCGTCATAATTTAGTAATATGCCCTCACCTAGGGAGGATAAACCCCTATTTTGTTGGCTTTAAAATGTTCGAATACTTGGATAAACAGCCTGGGGGGCGGGAGAAAATTATGGCAATACGATCTGAGGATCGTGATCAGTCCTTCATACGCCGGCATTTAAATCAAGAGTTGTGTGCAGAGCTACATTTATTCTCCTATGGTATAGAAGGCGATAATATCGTTGTTACAGAAATATCTAATGAAGATGGCTGGAAAAGAGTGCGGGATAATTTTGCTAATTCTGTTGGTTTAGGCAGTATTCCCATTGTGCAGCCCTTATCCGTAGAAAAAGACACCTTAGTATTAGAGCATATCTACGACAATCGAGAATTAGAATTAAAATATGCACAAGAAACGCTTAAATATGTTGTTGATCTATGGGGTGGAAAAGTAGAGTTGCGAACAAAACTATATAGTAATGCTACCCTTATTCACTGCAGTGAGGATAAAGTAGTAACTGTGCATAATTGCTAAGCATCACATCTTCAAATTTTTCTTAAAATGAAATGAGGCTATGACAAAACTTATCTCCAAGTTTTATCATAGCCTCATTTATTATTTTCTATTTAATACTTAGTCACATCACAGACTTGACTGCGGTCAGCTTTATTTCTTTCATGACGTTGCCGTCCTTCTTCAAAGCGTGCCCGTTCTTCTTCACTTACTAGGTTCAGCGGTGGTACTGCAACTGACCTACCATTACTATTTAAAGAAACCATCGTAAAATAAGCAGTTAATGCACATATATTAGGCATTTCGTTGTCGAGATCTTCCACATCCACCCTGACTGCCACTTCCATAGAAGAACGTCCAACAAAGGTCAAGTGGGCATGACAAGTAACCAAGTTACCCACATAAATTGGTCTATTAAAAATTAATTGATCTACTCTTGCCGTTACTACATTGGTACGAGCATGTCGTTTTGCAACAACTCCTGCAGCCGTATCCATCATTTTCATAATTTCTCCGCCATGCACGTTACCTGCTGGATTTGCTTGACTCGGTAACATTACAGCGGACATTATCAAGGATGAATTACTAATAACCTTGCCTTCCATTTTTTGCCTCCTTCTATATTACAGAGCATTCTATATTTATATGTTACAAGAGTGTAACTTTTCCATTCAGTTTCCTTCTTGGCTGACCGTTTCTTCTATCATCTCTTCCATCATTACATTTTCAAAATGATCAATCTGATGACGCCAAAAATATAAAGAAGCCTGCATGATAGGCCCTACGAGAAATACAACAACAAATGTTCCTATGGAAATGGGTCCGCCAACAAGCCAACCACAAAATAAAGCGATTACTTCTAAACCTGTGCGCACAAGACGTATAGACCTTCCAGACATCCTAGCTAGTATCAATGTTATACCATCTCGTGGGCCTGCCCCAAGAGCTGTAGCCACATACATGCCAGATCCTAGTCCCATCAGCCCCACACCGCTTAGCAGTAGTAAAATACTTTTCCACAAAGCATCAGCAGTTGGCAGCATCTGTCCATCTAGTATCCAGTTTAGAAAAAATCCAATTACAATAATATTAATAGCACTACCAATCTGAGGCTGTTTTCTCTCCAATATACTTGCAAGGAGAACCATAGCAATTCCTATAATTTGTACCCAAGCCCCAATTGATAAAAAACTCCGTTTTGCCAAACCAATATGTAGTACATCCCAGGACCCCGCCCCTAAATTTGCTTGAATTACAGCTGCTGCTCCAAATGCCAATATAAATAAACCAGCAACAAATATGACTATTTTAACTGCGGACAACCGTAAATTTGATAGCATATTATTTTTCTCCCATTTCCTCTTTATTTCCGATCCTTGCCTTCTTACTTTGCATATGAGATGTTTCTCGCAAATTACTCATCATCTGCTGCAAAACATTTGTAAATACTTTTAAATCCGCCTCCGGAATATTTGCAAGAGCCGTCATTTCTAATGAATCAGACAGTTGTTGCCATGCTAGAAATTGCTCATAAGCTGTTGGTGATAGACGCACCTTACGTTCTCTACGATCCATACCCTCTTCCTTAATGATCCATCCAGCTTCTTCCATGCGCACTAAAGTTCTAGTAACGGTAGAAGGTTCAATGGACAGATATTCACTTAATTCTTTTTGCGTACTAGGACCCTGTTCATGTAGACGCAAAATAAATGCCCATTGAGAACTATAAAGGCCTGAAAGTGTGATTTTCTCATTGAGCCGTTTCATAAACAGTCGAGCTAATTGATTGACTTTATGAGCATATATAAGCATAAAAGACCATCACCTTTATCAAATTAGTTACCTATGCAACTAATTATAAATTATACTGTTAAGTTATCCATGCGTCAACAAGAATAATGTACACAATTCTTTAATTTTTCTAGTTAGCAAGTTTTGATCATCAGCCAATTCCTGCTAATTAGTTGTTGAATCTTTTTCTATATCCGCATTTTCTGCAAAGTTCTTCTTCTAAAGTATTATTACAGAAACCAATTCTTATCTTTTCTGCTCTTTTTCCATGTATGATATCAAAAAACCGTTCTTCATGAATATTACCTAAATGAATAATCCCTTCCCCATCAAGACAGCAGGGTACTACAGTACCATTAACTAAAATAGCAATTTGATTTCGTAGACCATAACAAGAACCTGTATTATCCTCTTCTTTTTTCTTTACATCAGGCCACTCAAATTCATAATCTTGATTTAAATACACTCTATCCTTTATTTTGAAGGCTTTCTTTTCTGATAAAATTCCTTGTATTTTATAAGGCAGCTTAAACGCCTCTTCAATCTTATCTATGATATGGGAATTTCGTTTTCTTTGATCTTCTGTTAATAGCCCTTCATCGAGATTCCATAACCGTAAGGATATAATAATTCCTGACTCTGCAGCCGCTCTCTTCGAAAATGCAAGAATGCTCTCAATATACTGTTCCTTCGATAGTTCCTTTTGATTACCATCAAAACTATGGAGGGAAAAATTGATTTGTCTCACTGCAGGTTTTTTTATTAAAGTCTCTGCTACTTTATCGAGCAAGGTACCATTGGTTGTAATATTTATTTTAAATCCCTTTTCATAACTTATATCCAGAAAGGCCTCTAAATTGGGATGTAACATAGGCTCTCCCTTAACGTGTAAATATATATAATCCGTAAAAGGTTTAATTTCATCTAGAATGTGCTTAAATGCAGCCTCTGACATAAATTCCCCTTTCCTTTGGGTTTCAGGGCAAAAATCGCATTTCAAATTACATACATTTGTTATTTCTAGATACACTTTTTTATATTTTTTCATAGGTTGTGACTCCAATTGATTTTAATCTATTTTCTTTAACCGAATAAGAATGTATAGGCATATAATACAGATCAAAGCAAATATTTGATATAACACAAATATGCTGACATACTCGAGTAGTACTCCGCCTCCCATATTTCCGATTGCCCCGCCAGCTCCCATTGCTGCTGCATGCAGCGTTATGGCCGATGTTCTCATTTGAACAGGACTAATTTTATTAATATATTGCAACGAAGCCAGCAAGTAAAAGGTATAAGTAACGCCCTGCATCAATTGAATCACTAGGACGGAAACATAATCATCACATAAGGAACCTAAGAAATAACGCAAAGCAAATAGCGCTACGCCAAGAATATACAAATTGAGTTCACCATATTTGTATATCAGCTTTGTGCCAAAATAGAATGCGGGTAATTCACTTATGGCGATAATAAACCACACAATGCCAAGCTGGGTAACATCCCCGCCCGTTTTTTCAATTAAGATAGGAATATAGCTAGAATTACTACCATTGGCAACATTAGTAAGAATGACCGAAATAATCAAAAGTATAAATTTCTTATCCCTGATTAAATTTACTATATCATAGAAACTAATCTTCTTATGGGTGCCTTTCCCCTTATAAGCAATGCTAAGTAGTAACAAAGCCCCGAGCAGCATGAGAATAGAATAGACAACATAGGAGCTGTTGATCCCATAATACTTTACCGTATAACCCATAAATAATGCTACTACTGCATAGCCAAAGGAGCCCATTAGTCGAATTTTACCGTATTGCAGTTTTTTGTAATATTCGATAATCTCATAACTATAGGCATCTGCAATCGGCACAACCGGACTTTGAAAACTCATTAATAAAATTATACTCAAGATAATAACATAAAAACCATCGGCAAAAATCAACGAGTAAACAAGCAATCCACTTAACAGCATAGTGATAATAATGATTGTCCGTTTATTGGAATACTTGTCGGTGATAAATCCCCAAATAGGCTGAACAACTACACCTGTTATGGAAATGGCAGCAAAAATCATACCCATTTCCGTATAACTTAATCCTTTCTCCTGAAAGTAATAAATGAGAAATGGATAAATACAAGCCAGCGCCCCATAAATGGTAATGTATATCGCACTCAGTTTTATGGATAATGTCTTTTCTTCCATACTTTTTTACCTATTGCCTATTGTAATCCATTATATTATTTCCCAAATGTTATTTCATAAAACTTGCTCCATAGGAAAATGGTAATCCTCTACAAATTATATAGAGCTTTACAGCACTATGCAATAAAAAGCCTAAACCTTTCTTTTAAAAAGGTTCAGGCTTTTATTACATCCGGTCATAGATTGTCAACGCTTAGTCGGACAGTTTTTATAAGGCTATTTTCCTAAATTCTATTGGTATTAAATAATTCAGCGACTATGCTTTTTTAACAAATTCAGATTTCAATTTCATAGCTCCAAAACCATCAATTTGGCAATCAATGTTATGATCGCCATCAACTAAACGGATACTTTTTACTTTTGTACCTATTTTTAAAGCAGATGAACTTCCTTTTACTTTAAGATCTTTAATAATGGTTACAGCATCACCATCATTTAAGACATTTCCATTTGCATCTTTGACAACCTTTGTATCTTCACTACTTTCACCTTCTAATGACCATTCATGAGCACATTCTGGGCATACTAAAAGGCTTCCATCTTCGTAAGTATATTCTGAATTACATTTTGGGCAATTTGGCAAATTTGGCATAATATTCTTTTCTCCATTCGTTATTATTAATTTTAATATACTACCATAGTTTTCTCATATTTACAAATCTTCCGATAAGTACTTCGTCAAGCATGTTCCTATCCCTTATTTTTTTGTGCTTTTCATTTAAAGGCTTTACTTTTTTCCATTTCCTCCTCATCTAGTTCAACAATACATATATAACCGTCTTTTTTTAACAACTGATATAAATTCCCCAAGGTTCCTTCAACATCTACAATTGCAGTTTTTCTCAAAACTATCCCTATCGTTTTTTCCCAAACAGAAAAACGTCCGTAGTATTGCTCCCATCTAGTTCTAAATAATCTTGTCGTACACTGCGAAAGCAATCAACCCCATTCTCTTTAAGAAGGTCTTCAATTGCAGTTTCTTCAAAATAATTAAAATATATAGGCTGGGGGGAAAAGCTAGTTGTCTCAAAACCTGGTTCCTTCCCTTCCATAAAACTTACATAAAGATAACCGCCACTCCGTAGCCATTTTATAGCATTCGTTAATACCTCATGCATCTCACCATCATCTAAGTGAACAATACTAAAAGAAAGCATCACCGCATCAAAACTCTCAGGCATAAAGCTTGCAGTACGAGAGTCCTGGAGATAAAACTCCCCATTTGGGACATTCTTTCTAGCCAATTCCAGCATTTCAGAAGAAAGATCAATTCCAGTAATCTCTAACCTCTTTACTGCACATAATTGTTTAGCCACATTCCCAGGTCCACATCCAATATCTAAGACTTTAAAGTTCTCTTCTAATAAACCTGCAAAATTATTAATATGTATCGCATAAGGATTATAATCCATAAATTTATCAGTATACTTAGAGTAATTCTTGTTGTATGCATCAATTGTCAACGTTGTTTTATCTTGCATTTTTTCACCCCTATCCAAAATTATACTCGAAACATGCTGACGGCACTTTGCAGTTCCAAAGCCATTTGGGCCAAGCTCTGGCTAGATGTAGCAATCTCTTCTACCGATGCCGACTGTTCCTGAGTAGCGGCCGATACAGCCTGCGTCGCCCCTACTGTACTTTTGCTAGAATTATCAATTGCCGTAACGGATGCAATAATTTGTTGACTACCGCTGGCCAACTGTTATTTTCATCTTTTATGCATCCTTTCACAACTTCCTAATTTATGCTTTATTTATTGCGTTTTTCTCGTGGATACTGTCTGGAAGAAGCACTATATCACCTCATCTTTAACCTGTTAAAATAAAAAAAAGACCAAGCCAATGCTTGATCTTTTATACTGCAGTGGCAGCCTGGCAATCATAGGATAACCCTTAGACCCATGGCTTTGCGTCCTTATCTTTCGACAAGCTTGCTCAAAAACATCCATCTTTTGTTATATTTGGAATATGTATTAACAGATTATCGCACATTGATAGCTTTCAGTCAAGATAAAAATAGGTTAAAATTCCATGAGAAAAGGATATGGGTTTTCGTCTCTTATCTATTTCCCTTTAGAGCAATCGGCCGGGTCTCATAGTTATCCCATTTTCCTTTAGTATCTGCTCTTCATTATCTATTTCATGATACTCTTTAACATGAGAAATATACGCATGATCAGCATAGACTTGCGAATAGCTAGAAGATAATTCCTCAAAATCCACAATGAAGAGTTCAGCATTTTTCATAAGATCAAGCTCGATAATTTTATTATCGTCCTTTCCATTTGGACTCGATGTAATACGAACTATGGGGATTGTTTTATTTTTTATATCAACACCAAGAATCACACCACTTTGCTGATTATTCAGTCGCACCACTTTCCCAATCGGATAGATAGCAACATTCTGGTTAAATTTATCTACGATCACTGGATTAAAGTACTCTCCTGATGCTTTGTTCAAAATCGCAGTTGCATAATATACAGGTGTAGGCAGACGATGTGGCATTCCTACAATTAGACGTTCATAGACATCGGCAATACTTATAATTTGGGCATATTCGCAAATTTCCTGCCCCTTAACCCCCATAGGGTAACCGCTACCGTTCCAGCGTTCATGATGTTGAAAGCAGCCATTAAGAACATTCACTGATAAATTGTTATTTCTCCGCAGAATTTCCAAAGAATAAAAGGGATGTCGCTTGTATTCTTCTCTTTCATTTTTCGTTAAATTATAGGAAAATTGCTGTGCTACATTCTTTGAAAATTTAGTCTTCCCTACATCGTGAAGAATCGCTGCCAAGCCTAGCTCATCTAGTTGTTTTGCATCATACCCCATAGCAATACCAGTCATAATTGACAAAATACAAGTATTAACGGCATGTGAAAACATATATCCTTCTTTACGACGCACATCCAAAAGATTAACCATATTTGCTGGTTTTTGTTCCAGTTGATTAATCCATTCGCTAACAATTCTCTTTAGGTTATTGAGTTTTACCCCTTTACCGACACGAAAATGATTAACAGTCTCTTGTGCCGCAGCAATGGCTTCTTTCCGAGATCCGGCACTGTAGAAATCTTCTTTAACCTCTTCTAAATCTTGAATTTTGGGGTTGCCAACAAATAGGGATGTGAATCCTTTATTACGAAGATATTCAATATATCTTTCTTTTATTACGATGCCCTCATGTAATAAAACCGTGCCATCGGCTAAAACGAGTGGCTTTGATAAATACATACCAGGCTGTATCTCATCTAATGTTATACGGTGTATAAGTATCCCCCCTACCCTAAGCATTTGCCCCATCCACTATATTATATATATATATCGAAATATAATATAAAATACTTAAAACATCAGAGCTCCCAATTGAAAAACAAGAATGTTTTTCCTATAAAACATCGAGTCGCCCAGGAATATACATTCCATCCTAAGTATTAACTATTATACTTTAAAGTCAATACATAAGATAAAGGAATCACAACCATTGGTTTTAAATAGTGCTGCCCCTGTAATGCATTGATACCCATTTGCAAGAGATATGTATGGTTCACTCATATATCTTTCGAATCCGGCATGAATAAAGAGATAGTAATCTCTTTGTGACTGATTAGTTCCCCGGCAGGCGGGCTGAAACATTCCGTGCCTTTTTCCATTGTTATTAGAGTGTACATCTACCGTTTCAGTGATCTGGATTCCTCCTTTATCTAGAATGTAATAACATTGAACCCACGGACATTTTAAGGCTATCCCGCGTAACTTGGATTCAAAATCTTCTGGCTGGCTTGTAGCTAACTCTTGCGCTAGATTGTCTAAGATATTATTATAGGTAAATTTTTTCAAACCATCCTCACGTATTTTTTCTACAATAGAACTGCAGTATGACGTGGCTAAGGATAATACAGTCTTGGAAATCCCACTACTAAAACTAATATCACTAGGTATTGGTTTTGAGATATAGTAGCCTTGAAGAAAATTAGCACCTAGTTCAAGACTCGTTACTGCCTCTTCATGAGTTTCAACGCCTTCGGCTATAACAAGAGAACCAGTCTTTTTTGCCATAGTAACCAATGATTTAAACAATTCCTGTTTATAATAGTCACTTGGGATATCTTTTATCAACTCTCGATCAACCTTAATAATATCTGGTCGAACGTGCAAGATTCTAGCTAAATTAGATGAATCACTACCCACGTCATCTAAAGCAAATAAAAATCCGTATGCTTTATAACGTTTAATAAATTTAACTAAAGCTTTAATATCATAGACTTGAGATTCTGTAATCTCAATAACAATTGACGATGGACTTAAACCTAGCTGGGTAACAACATTTATGAGCTGTCCCGATCCAACAACTCCTCTATCAATAATTGAAGAATCAAGATTTAAAAACAGAAAGCAATCTTGATTTCTACTTTTTTTATAATTCTCAAGGGAGACCTCTCGACACAACCTATCAAGGTCAACAATTTTATTATAGTCTACTGCCTTTGAGAATAGATCCTGGGGCATAATTAGTTCACCATTATTGGCTAATCCCCTCGAAAGGGCTTCAACACCGATAATCGCCTGTTTTTTTATCGAAACAATTGGCTGAAAATACGTCACAATAGATCTATTATCAATCAACCATTGCAAATTAGATTGCTCAAAATTCAATATACAGCCTCCCCTTTCTGATTCCGCAAAAAAAGACGATTTTACCCAGCTGGGTAAAATCGTCCTCTTTGACAAAGATAAATTATTTTATCCTACCTAATTTAAACCGTCAAGTATAATCACATCAAAAATCAATTTTTATTTCTTATTCTCTCCACTAAGTAAATACAGGATACTTAGCAGAACCAGCAATTACAGATTCTCCAATTTTAGGTGTAGCAATATTGACTTTTCACTCTTTTGCCGTTTTTATTACTCGTTCAATAGGTTCTGTACACCATCGAAGACTGCCACTATTTTCTGAATTTCATAAATTTTATTGACGGACATAGAGGTTAATGAATTTGGTCTTGATTTCAATGTTATATTGAAAAAAGCTACGCCTGTCCCCCTGTTTTCTAAGAGCTTAGGCTTGCAACCAGCAATCCTAAGCTCTTAGAAACACGAATTCATCATGCGGACGTCTCAGATTCTTTACCTGGATCTAACTTGTTTTACATATAACTAGTCATCCCATACGAGAGGGTCTTGGATTTGAGTAGCAAATACGTATTTGTGAAAGTGCCTATCCTCTACAGTAGTTTTTCCATATACGAAATGGACATGTTTATGCGAACCAACTGTGATCACGGGACAAGTTCGAACCCCTACTTCATGATGGTGATCCGCAAAAAAATCTGTAGGTACTAATATTTCGTGTACATGACTATCTCCGTATGGTATCACTTCACTTGTTACTCCAACAAAGCGATGATTATGTGGTTCTTCGTCTTGTTCTGCGATGAAGGTACTCCCTTCAAATTCATGAACATGAGTCTGACTACGTTCTTGCTCCATTATTTAGCCTCCTTCCTATTATGTTGTATTCTATGTAACATAATAGTTCATTGTTACGAATGTAATCAATTATATAAGCCAATACTATGGGTGCTAGCAGGAAAAACGAAACTCAGGAAACCAAGGCTTATAAAATAAACAATATTATTATTGGTCATCGCATTTATCATCATCCCGGTCGCAACTAACGTTGATGATATGCTTCTTATCATGGCACTTGTCGCACCATTTATCATCGTGGCATTTTTTTCCAGGAACGGTAAATAGAATTTGTTCTATATTTATTGCTACAAGCGTGCCTTCAGGAATTTCAGGTCCGCCCCTTTCACAGAAGGGACATGTTAATTGAATCAAGATAAATTCATGAAAGTCATCGAATCTCTTGTGATGATGCTTTTCTTCTGTTTCGCCCAGAAATGTTCCAGTCAAGGTTAGGAGCTCATCATGAACTACCGTATTAAGAACGACTGTTACAACAACGCCACATGCAAGATCGAATCCTTTGCCTTTAGGGAACTTCATATTTTTCCTCCTATATATTTTTTTGATTAATACATAATATTCATCAAAGCAATGTAAGGTGATACGTTAGATAAAGAGTACCTAATAAAAAAGACTCCGCTCCTACCAAATCCCTAGACGTCGACAGATTAGTCGTTCTTACTAAAGAACATCTGCCTGATGCAGGGCTTGAGTTAGAAGGGTTCCATGAATTGTAACACTATGCTCTTATGTTACATAGAATAAATCAGAATATAAAGGAGGTTTTTCTATGGAAGAAGATACCAGAGGTAACCAGACTAATAGTTGGGATGATAAGAAGAACAACTGCATCATCAATATTTTCTGCGACGACAAAAAACATGACGGTCACTGCATCATCAATATTTTTTGCAACGATAAGAAGAGCGATGATAAATGCAATGATGAAAAAGACTGGTAAAAAATTCCCTTTGTTTTTAAAACCCTGATTTTTCAGGGTTTTATTTTTATTTGTTGCATCATTCAGCACCGCTATTTTTTACTGTAAATGAATTATTTTGCATATGTAATAAATACTAAATACCTATAACTACATACGACCTACAAAAAGAACATTAATTTTTAAAAGTCAGTAGCAAAATTACATTACTATCATAAGCTAAATCAATTATAACTCTTACTTCATCCATAAAAGGAGGTCTTGAAATGGGTTGTGGCTATAGCGGTAGACATCGTGGTAATAATTGGAGTATGATTATCACAATTATTATCTTACTATTTATATTCTTTGAAGGTGAAAATACCTCAAGTTACTACTAATTTTAAAGTCCAGCTCAAATAGATTATTCATTACATACATTGTGGTATGATCTACCGAAATTTGCAGAGCGACGAGAGCAGTCACCCCCGGGAAGACATAAAAAGAAGGTCTCAACCCAAAATAATTTGCAATTTCTCGATTTGTTAGTCTATCTTCTTTCATTTGTAGCACATTTTTGATTATTGCTTATCCATAATGTTTTCCCATGACAAAAAGCCTTCTATCGTATCCTACGATAGAAGGCTTTTTTTTCAATGTCCGTGGGGTATAGTCTAAAGGTTGAGGCCTTTTTTCGCCACTACAAATGATACTTTACATCAAAGAATCCTAACCCATCTAAAGCCTCAATTGCTTTTTCAATGTACACTTCTGAGGTCATGGGCCATTTAAAGTTTAGTCTGTATAAGACCTCCGTCGTAAATTCATTGCTTCGGCCTACTCCATAGATTGGTTTTTCTGTGTCATTTTGCTGGTAGGCCAAAAGCCCGGTTAGGGCCGACACAATTTTATCATCTTGCATCTTTTCTCTTAGACATTCGCCAAACTCATTATCACTTACAATATCAATGGTAAAGCCATATTCCTTCATGGCGTAAATGATATCCGCCATATAGATATCATGATTATTGTAAGGGTGGAATACGGTGTACTCTTCATTCGTTTGGGTAAGCTTTAAAATGGCTTTTGCCGTGCTATCAATTGGCGAAAACTCTGCGGCAGCCCCCATGAAAGATACGGGGAATTTTCCTAGGAGTTTATAGGCTTTTAATCTGCTCATAAAAGAATTGTCTTTAAAGTTGAGTTGGAATTCTCCGTCTGCAGTTCTCGACATCAAGTTACCCACTCGCATAATTTTGGCTTTTAGTCCCCGATTCACTGCCTCTAGAACATATCGTTCTGCTAAGAACTTACTATGGATATATTTATTTTCCACAGCTTGTCCTAAGTATAGTTTGGCTTCCGTTATCTTACTATCTTTCAGTGTAACATCGCCCACTCCTGAAACACTGGTCGTGGAAACCTGTATTAAGCTTGCATTATGTTCTTGGCAATAAGCAATTAACTTCTGAACGCCGCCTACGTTGACTTTTTCTAGCTCATCTCCTGCTGCAAAGTGCTTAACGAGAGCCGCGCAGTTTATGACCGTATCCACTTTCACATTGCTTGCTACAAGCTCGTTAATATCACCTTCCACCGTAAAGAGCCGTGTTCCAAACAGCTCAGCATAGTCCTTTTCAAAGTAGTAAACCAGCCTAACTTTGAGTCTTGCATCAGCGGAACTCCGATCTTTGGAACGAATTAGACAATACACTTTGCCTGGATAGTTTTCTAGAAATTCTTTTAGGATATGAATTCCCAAAAAGCCTGTAGCACCGGTTAACAGAATATCTCCCATTGGCGCCTCGGTAATGTCCCCTAAGGTATTTTTAAGGAGTTGCTGATCAATGGCGCGATAGTCATATTCACCCACATCTGTGATTACATTTTCTTTTACCTTATTCGCTAAAAACTCGGCTAGGTTTTGTGGTGTTTGATATTTAAAGACATTTCCATAAGTGAGCCCGATGCCCATGGGCATTGCTTTAACCACCACTTTCATGGCAAGCAGGGAAGTACCGCCAAGGTCAAAGAAGCTATCTTGGATACCTACTTGTTCTAGACTTAGGATTTCAGCAAAGATAGTACATAACTTTGTTTCTAATTCGTTGGTAGGAGCAACATATTCATTGTAGTTTTTGATTTCTAGAGCAGGCAGTGCTTTTTTATCTACTTTGCCATTTGGTGTAAGGGGAATTTTATCAAGTTGCATAAAGCCAGTTGGCACCATATATTCCGTTAGACTTTGCTTTAAATGTTCTTTTAACTCATTTGTGTCAATTTCTAGGTTTGCGGTGAAATATCCACATAAATGCTGCACCTTACCCATTTCTTTTACCTCAGCCACACTGGCGGTAATACCAGCAAACTTCGCCATGGCACTTTCGATTTCCCCAAGTTCGATACGGAAACCTCTAAGCTTGACTTGCGTATCAATTCTGCCTACATATTCAAGGTCACCATTTTTATTCCAGCAAACTAAGTCACCTGTACGATACATCTTGGCATTTTCTATGCAGGTCTTAAAGGGATTATCAACAAATTTTTCTTTTGTTAGGCCTTCTCTCCCCCAATACCCCAGTGCGATTTGAACACCTGCTAGACATAGTTCTCCTGCTACACCGATTGGCAATAGATTGTTGTTGGTATCTACCACGTATGCCCAGGAGTTGGGTACAGGCTTACCGATGGGTATATTGCCACTAGCTTTATCTTGGTCAACCACATGATAACTAGAGCAAATGGTAAACTCTGTCGGTCCATAACCATTTATCATTTTTATCTTGGTTTTCTTCACTGCTTTCAGTTTTTCGCCACCCATGATGATATATCGCAGTGGTAAGTCAAATTGATTGAGTAGTTCCATGCCAAACTGGGTACTGAATGTCCCCCCTGTTATGTTATGGTCATGAAAATACTGCTGTAACCCATTCATGTCTTTACGAATTTCTTCGCTGATTATATGCAATTGACCACCAACGCTAAGGGGTGCAAAGAGGTCTTCCACGGAAGCATCAAAGCTAAAACTACTATGGCAACAAAGATTATCTTCTTCTGTTAATTGATAATCGCTAGCGTGCCATGCTAATAATACCGCTAATGATTTGTGCCGAATCATAACGCCCTTTGGTTTGCCCGTTGAGCCCGATGTATAAATCATGTACGCTAAATTTTCTGTAGTTGGTGCTGTAAGCTGTATCCCTTGGTTAGCCTTTGTGCTAAAGTCAAACTCGTCAATAAAGATGACGTTTTCTACTTCCATGCCTTTTTGCTCATAAATGCTCTTTTCCGTAATTAGCACCTTGGCTTTGCTATCCTCAAGCATATACTCGATTCTTTCTTGAGGATACTCATTGTCGAGGGGTACATAAGCTCCGCCTGCTTTTAGAGTTCCCACAACACTTACCATAAATTCTTTGCGTCTTGGCAGCATAATGCCGACAAAAGCATTTTCTGTTACGCCTAAACGCACCAGTTCTTGGGCAAGGCAGTCCGTATAGCGATCCGTTTGTTCGTAAGTAAGACTGCTATGTTCATCAACTACAGCAATTTTTTCACCATTCTTTTCCACCTGGTTTTTAAATAAATCAAGGAAGGTGGCGTTTTTGTCGTAATCTAAACTCCTACCTTGGAAGTCGCCAAGTAGCTTCTGCTCATCTTCCTTCGAGATGAGTACAAGCTTCCCACAGTTTTTTTCAGGGTGCTCTGCCATTTCCATTATACACGCAGCGACTGCACGGCTTAGGGTCTCAATATAATCTTTCGTATACAAGTTAGTATCATACTCAATGGACAGTTCATAATCCTCATTTTTCGGACCTACGCCTACGGCTAATGGGAATTTTGCTTTATTTAGTGCTAAGACTTCCGTTTCCACGGCTTGCCCTTCCAGTTCCATTCCTTCTACTAGACCGCCTTGATAGGCATAGTTAATCTGGGGTACAATGCCGTGTTTTTCCACCATTTTGGTAAAAGGATAGATTTCATTTGCCATGGCTGCAAACATATTTTCTTGTACTGCTTTTACATAATTCACAACTTTTTCCCTTGGCTGAACTGCCACAACAACTGGTAGGGTTTTGACTAACATCCCCATCATGTTATGTAACTTGTTTTCATTTCTGCCACTAGAAGTTGTAGTGATGGCAATTCGCTCTTCTCGTGTATATCTGCTGAGAGTTGTGCACAGTGCTGAAAGAAATAGATTGCTTGGCGTTACCGCATTTTCCCGGCAGAATGTTGTTATTTCTTTGCCGAAAAGGGTAACAATGGCAAAATCAGTTTGCCCTCCCCCTTCACTTTTTACGGTTTTAGGCAGTTCTGTCATACCATCCTGCAAGCAATCATCAAAGAATTTTTCTGCCGCAAGATATTTTTCCCCGCCTACCATTTCTGCTTCTTCTAAGGCATAATCAAAGGCTGTATAACGTTCTTGGGTAAGTTCTTCTCCTTGATATGCTTTCACTACATCAGCCGTGAAAGTACCTAAGGCACTTCCGTCCACGATGATATGGTGGATATCCATAAATAAATAGGTGTGTTTTTCGGTATGGTAGATGGCAATTCGATATAGAGGACCTGCAAAAAGGTCAAAGGGCTGGACAAAATCTTCTTTTACTACTTGAATTTCTGCTTCCCTTACTTTTTTGCATACAATGCTAATTGGTTCTTGATCTTTTCTTAGTTGTACAATTTGTCCGTCTTTTCTTCCTAAACAAGTTTTTAAGTAAGGATGTGCTTCGATTACCTTTTCTACTGTAGCTTTTAGCTTGTTTTGCTCTACTGTATTTGATAATTTGAATACGGTCGGAATATTATATTGCAGTGCTGATTGGTCTTTTTCCCATTCGTAGTATAGGCCTAATTGGTTTTCTGTTAATGGATAGAATTCCTGTTTAGTAGCTATTTGTATTTCTGCTGCTTGTTCTGTATTTTTTATGATGACTGCTAGTTTTTCGATGGTTTTGTATTTGATAATGTCATTGGTTTTTATATTGACATTAAATTGATTGTGAATGGCAACAGCTATTTTTATGGCGAGTATGGAGGTCATTCCAACACTAAATAAGTCATCCCTAATGCCAAAGTCTTCTGTTCCTAGCATAGTAGCTACTAGGTCAAAGAGTTGCTGCTGCATTTCATTTTGTGGTCTTACTAGTTCTTGCCTTTCTATCACTGGATCTGGCAAGGCTTTTTTATTGACTTTACCGTTTGAAGTAAAGGGCAACTTTTCCAGCCTAGTAAAGGCCGTTGGAATCATAAAGGCCGTCAATTTCATGGCCATTTGTTCTTTTAGTGTTTCTACTTCTACTTCCCTTTCTGCTGTATAATACGCGCATAGATGCTCAGCACCGCCAATTTCTTTGACCACAACGGCGCAGCTTGTTATTCCTGTATAGCTTAGGATGTGACTTTCAATTTCTCCTAGCTCAATTCTCAGGCCTCTTAATTTTACTTGTCCATCCATCCTGCCAAGGTATTCAATTTCACCTGCTATTGTCCATCTCACCAAGTCTCCCGTGCGATAAATACGTTTACCTTGCCACTGAATGAATTTCTCATTGGTTATGTCCTCGCGGTTTAAATAACCTCTACCAACGCCATCCCCACCAATACAAAGTTCACCTATAACTCCCATGGGCAGTAATTGCAAATTAGCATCTAGGACATAAAGCTGATAATTATCTAATGGTTTCCCAATAATTGCACTATCATAGTCAGATTTTATTTCATAAATGGTTCCCATAATCGTGCATTCGGTAGGTCCATAGGCATTATAAAAACCATAGGATGGTTTTCTGGTGGGCAATAGTTTTTCCCCGCCCACAATGAGTGCTCGTAAGGACTTGTTAGCAAATTGCTGAACAAACTGCATACCAAGCTGGGTAGTAAGCAGCGATACTGTGATACTATTCTCTTCAAAGTATTGATTTAGTCGAATAAAGTCTAGTCTCATAGAGGAAGGGATA
>Ga0209340_1000180_pt1 | contig 84676 bp, 80 predicted proteins | sample EPASupsiteSAE323_FD_187266 | JGI IMG/M metagenome (GOLD analysis project Ga0209340, IMG submission 187266) | Bioremediated contaminated groundwater from EPA Superfund site, New Mexico - Sample SAE3-23 (SPAdes) (version 2) | ecosystem: Environmental > Aquatic > Deep subsurface > Groundwater >...
CGATCGGTCTATTAACGGAAAGTTACCGTAACGACCGACTGGGAGAGCTGTGGTTCGTGGTGGTGCGAGGTGGGGGCCACAGTTGGCTCGGTGACGCCGTATGGGGGTCCCGAGCTGCAGGCGAGACGATTATCAAAACATGCATCACTGTATCAAATTTCCAAATTTAACAAGGCGGCCGTCATAGTATAGGGATATTGATCCGATAGGGCCATGACGCTGTTTAGCAACGATGACTTCGGCTTTGTTATGAATGCGTTCCATACGTGCTAGCCAGCTTTGATGTTCTTCAGTTCCAGATTCTGGCTGTTTACGGGATTCGTAATATTCTTGACGATAAATAAACATAACAACGTCAGAGTCTTGTTCGATTGTACCCGATTCGCGCAAGTCTGAAAGTTGCGGTTTCTTGTCTTCACGCAGCTCAACGGCGCGTGATAGCTGGGATAAGGCAACAACAGGCAGCTCTAGTTCTTTAGCAAGACCTTTTAGGGCGCGTGTGATTTCAGAAATTTCTTGTACGCGGTTTTCGTTGCTGCGTTTGCTTCCTCCACCAGATAACAGTTGAAGATAATCGACAACAATCAGTTTGATATTGTGTTGCCGTTTTAAACGACGAGCCCTGTTACGTAAGGCGGTGATACTAAGTCCCGGGGTATCGTCTATAAACAAAGGAAGCTGATTTAATTCGCGGGCAATATTCATGAATTTAGGAAAGTCTTCAAATCCTAATTCTCCGCGACGGATATGATCTGAAGGAATACCCGATTCACAAGACAAAATACGAGCGGCCAATTGTTCAGATGACATTTCTAAGGAGAAAAAGGCGACAGCACCACCTTCTGATAGGTCTCCATCATCTTTTTTGTAAGCCCTGGCTGCGTTAAAGGCAATGTTTGTCGCTAACGCGGTTTTACCCATAGAAGGGCGTCCCGCGATGATAACTAAGTCGCTGGGATGTAATCCGCCCAACATGCGATCCATATCAAGAAATCCCGTTGTGATACCAATGATATGGCTATCGCGTTTGTAAGCGATCTCTGCGCGGGCAATGGCCTGGCTCAAAGCGTCTGTAAAAGCGACGACATTTTTTTCAGCCGATCCGATAGAAATAAGGTTGAATAAACGTTTTTCAATATCTTCAACGGTATCCAAAGCCCGTGTGTCTGGTTTTGGGTGTTGTGCTTCTTGAATAATCGTATCACCCAAATCAATAAGGGCGCGTCGTAAGTGCATATCATAGATCGTATCACCGTAATCTTTAACGTGTACGAAAGAAACGACAGAGTCTAAGAGGCTTTTAAGATATCCCGTGCCACCAGATTGTTCAAATGTGGTATCGCCTAAAAAATACTGCGTTAATGTTTTATCATCAGCGGTTCGACCTTGTTCAAATAGTGTGCGAATAGCGCGATAAATGTCCCCATGAATACGTTCTGAAAAATGTTCAGGTTCAAGAAATTCAACAATATCTTCGATACGTTTATTGCGCGCTAACAAAGCGCCAAGCAAAGCTTGTTCTAAAGCCACATTGTGTGGACTTATATCTTGACGTAAAGAAATGACATTATTTGAATGGGACATTAGCGAATACGATGAAGAAATATAAAGGGTGTCCTTCACTATAAATTCTGGGTGAGGTTACGTCAAAGTTGACAAAAGGCCATTTTTTAGAAACAATAACATCAATAACTATGGCTATAGATGTATACATGTCCCGCTGTTGTCTGGTAACACAACGCAGTGGTATGGCTGGCCAACATGTCAGTCATGCCAATAATAAATCCAAGCGTCGTTTTTTGTTGAACCTGCAGCAATTTTGTTTGCGTAGCGATGTGCTTGATCAAAATTTCAATGTTCGTTTGTCCACGCGTGGTCTTCGCACAATAGAATTTCACGGTGGTTTGGATGGATATGTTACAACGACGAAGAATTCTAAGTTGGATCCTTTCTTTAAGCGTATCAAAAAGCGTATTGCTGCGAAATAATTGTCTTTAGGCTAGAACGTTTCACGATAATTAAAAAATCTTTCGCGTAGCACTTTAGTTTTTTTGCTTACTGGAAAGCCTGCGAATTCATTCTTTTTTAGCAAAAACTGCTGTATACTGCATTCATGCTCCCTTCGTCTAGGGGCCTAGGACATCGCCCTCTCAAGGCGGCAACGCGGGTTCGAATCCCGTAGGGAGCGCCAGCTATTGTTGGTAAATCACGATAAGATCGTGCGCATTTTTTCAAATACAGAAGGGCTGGCAGCAAGAACAGCACAAGATTCCAAGACGGATTGTTGTTTGTATAAGTCATCTACTATTCCACCCGCTTCTTTAATTAGCACAACACCGGCAGCTAAATCCCAAACCTTCAGTCCACTGGCGAGATAAGCATCCAGTCGTCCTGCGGCCAAGTACGCCATGGACAGGGCAACGGTACTGATGATGCGAACGTGTCCAAACTGATCACAGATTTGGTGAAAATATTCTGTTTTATAGCTTGTCCCGATAATGCCGGTTTTTAGTCGAGATAAGGATCTGATGCGTAGGCGGGTCTGATTTAAGTAAGCACCTTTGCCGTGTTCGGCGAAAAAAATATCATCGTGAACAGGATCGTAAATAACGCCTGCTTTAATTTCATTCTTTTTGCGCAGAGCGATCGAAATAGCAAAGCTAGGTAATCCTCGTAGAAAATTTGTCGATCCATCCAAAGGATCAATAACCCAAGTATAGTTTTTATCTTCACCTTCGGAAACACCTGTTTCTTCGGCCATAATGCCGTATGTGGGATAGGGTTTTAATAGTTGCTCGATGATTGTTTTTTCAGAGCGCAACTCAGCAGAGTGAACGAAATCCGCCACTTTTTTGGTGGATACTCTTGATTTTTCAATTTCGGAAAAATCGCGCAGTAGCAGCCGACCCGCAGAACGGGCGGCATTAATCATGACGTGTAAAAGAGGGGATGTACTGTACATTAGTCTTTGGCCCGTTCGATGTATTCTCCGTCTTCAGTGCGAACGACGACGCGCATACCTATGCCAATGTGCGGAGGAACCATAATTTTTAATCCATTTTCCAAAACAGCTGGTTTGTATGATGACGATGCTGTTTGTCCCTTAATGACTGCATCGGCTTCAGCGATACTTAGAATCACAGTATCAGGTAATTTTAGGCTGATCGGTGTGGTTTCATGGAAACAAATAGCAACTTCCATGCCGTCTTTTAGGTAAGGGGCTTGATCTGGTCCGAGTAAGTCTTTGCTAAGAGATATTTGTTCATAGGTTTGTGGATCCATGAAAACATAAAAATTATCCTCTTGATACAAAAACGTATGGGGGATATCTTCTAAAGAAACTTTCTCTACAGTATCAGCCGAACGGAATCGTTCATTAATTTTTGTGGGTTCTAAAAGTCCTTTCATTTCAACTTGCATAAAGGCGCCGCCTTTGCCTGGTTGAGTGTGCTGAGTTTTTAAAACAACCCACAGTTTATTTTCAAAATTCAATACGTTGCCGACGCGAATCTCCGTCGCACTGATCTTCATAAAAATTGTCTTTATAACCATGCATCCTGTAGATATTGACAACATTTTCAATCAAAGACAAGCCATCCGGGAAAGTTCTCTGAAAGAAATTGCGTCCTATGACAGATCCGGATCCTCCTGCCATGGCGATTGATTTTATATTGATCAAAAACTCTTCGTCAGTTGCCTTTTCTCCCCCGGAAAACAATACAATGCGTTTGCGAGCCAGGGCGCATCGCAAAACATGTTGGATACGATTTTTTTGTGAATCCAGCAATGATTTTTTGAAATGAGGGGTTAGGGTAGGATTGAATACCTGAGCTGATGGTAGCTTTGCCTTGATAATATGCGCACCCAATAAGGATGCAATATGGACAGCGTATCCTGTGTTGTCGATGGATATTTCTTCTGCTTTAGAGATGTCCGGACTTTTAGGGTAAGACCAGACGACGACAAGCAATCCTTTTGTTTTTGCTTCGCGAGCAATTTCAGCTACTTCTTCAAACATGGTGTACGAATCTTCAGATCCTGGATAGATGGTAAAACCAACGCCAATGCAGCCCAATCTTAACGCATCATCAATGTTAGAGGTAATCGCTTGATAGCGCTTTTGGCTTTCTTTGGGCATCATGTTGTTGTTGGAATTGAGTTTAAGGATCAAAGGAATTTTTCCCAGAAACTGGTCAACTGAGGATTCTATAATGCCAATAGGGGCGGCTAAAGCACTTAATTTTCCAGCGCAGGCTAATTTAAAGTGAAACCAAGGATCATATCCGTGAGAGAATTCCCCAAATACCTGATCAGGGCCTATTTCAAATCCTTGATCGATAGAATACATCAGGATTTTTCCCGTATGTCCCAAAGATCCGTGAGTCAGCAGTTTATACAAATTCTGTCGCACGCCAGGATTGTCAGATCTGTAAAGGTTTATCATGCTGTAAATAGAAGGATTCATAAGGATTGTTATTTGTCCTATGTTTCTTAAGGTTTAGCACAATTTAAGAAAAAATTCGAATTGCAGAGACGATACCGTTCCCGATTAAATTTTTTCACGATGGCGGTGGTGAGTCTCTTTGATAAAAAATAACAAGAAGAATGTAATGAATAAGCACAACGGAATGATAGCGATGGCGTAACTGTAAGCGCTTGAAGGGTAAGTCCGTACTCCTTCGGAAACATAATTACCTTGCCAGAATGAATCCAGAATATATCCCAATAATGGTTGAAAAATAAGGCCCGATAACATTGTTACAGCGTTAACAAATCCAAGACCAACCCCTACTTCTTTGGGGTCACAAAACGAATGGACCCAGGCAAAGGATAAGATTTTTCCTGATATGGCCATACCCGCGGCAAGCATGGTGCCGATCATCAAGGTAAGGGGAATGTGGTTGCCCAGCAAAATAACGCAAAACAGTGCAATCGTAATGAGGCAAGCCGTTTGCATGACTCTTAAATAGCTTCCCCATGCATCGGCAATCCGGGGCCAAAAACTGCTTCCCAAGGCTGATCCGACGTAAATCAGAACGCTAATTGATGCTGCTTTCGTGGTGGGTAAGTCGTAAGCGTTTTTCAAGAAGGGAACGGCCCATAAATCAGTAAAAGCAGTGATAGGCACATACATCAGGGTATTAAATGTTGAGACTAACCACATGTCCTTGGACGTGGCTGTTCGTTTAAGGCCAGTCATAAAATTGTGTCGGTCAGCTTTTGTACAATGATGCCGGCTTTTATCGTGCACAACGAAAAAAATTAAAACCGTTAAAGCAACGCCTACACAAGAAGCATAAAAACAGGCGTTTTGCCAGCCGATTTTACTGATAACAAGAGCAAGGGGGTATCCGGCGCATAACCCGCCCACTGTTCCCATGATGTTAGTGAATCCACAAACCTTACCAAAGTTTTCTTTAGCAAACCATTCAGAAGCAACTTTAAGACAACTAATAAAAACACAAGCAGATCCTGCTCCCAGAAGAGAGCGAGCCAACAGAGCTTCCGAAAAAGAAGACCCCTGAGAAAACAGGAAAATTCCAAGGCTGGATAGGCATGCTGATATCGTAATGACCCAACGCACACCAAAGGCGTCCAAAATCATACCGCAAGGAATTTGGAGCAAAACGTAAGGGTAGTACCACGCGGATGATAGCAAGCCTAGTTTGACGGACCCAATATGGTATTGAGCCATCAAATCATTGGTCATCACGCCAGGAGAACTGCGGAGCATTAATTCGTACAAATAAAATAACGCAAGAAGTCCCCATATTAACCAAGGGGACCGATTATGACGATCGGTCAAAAAGTCTACTCTTGACATACATTAGTTTAGCCTAACTAAATGCTATATAAAGGTCAACTTGACAAATGGATATGCGCAATTTGGGGGACCGTCCTTTAGAGATTTTTAAGTCTTTGGTTGAAATCTATGTTGATCAAGGAAGTCCTGTTGGATCAAAAACATTATCAGAGCGTTTGCAAACATCTTTATCTCCTGCAACGATTCGTAATATTATGGTCGATTTAGAGGAAGCAGGACTTTTATATTCTCCACACACATCGGCAGGACGTGTTCCTACAGTCAAGGGATTACGTTTTTTTGTTGATGGATTGCTTGAGCAAAAAGAGTTAACCCCAGAAGAGCGTAGTCAACTAGAAAAACATGCTTCCAGAAACAATAAAAATTTGGATGAGATTATTACAGAAACGTCTCATATGCTGGGTGATTTGTCCCACTGTGCTTCGTTGGTATTAGCACCAACAATCGATCATGTGCGTATTAAGCATATTGAATTTTTACCGTTATCCGATGGTAAGGGATTAGTCGTTCTAGTTTCTAGTGAAGGATCTGTTGAAAATCGAATTATTACTCTGCCCGAAGGAATAACGAGTTCTCAGTTGCAGTCTGCTTCTCGTTTTATTAATGCGCACCTTAATGACTGTACTTTGGAAGAAAGTATGAAGTGGATTGAAAAAGTGCTTCAGCAAGAACGTCATCAGCTTGATGCGTTGACGCAATCGCTTGTACAGCAGGGGTTGGCGTTAAGTGTTAATGGAGAGGATGAGGGGTCGTTGATTGTTCATGGACAGTCTCAATTATTGCAAAACATTCAAACGATTGAAGAATTAGATCAAATTAAGAATTTATTTGTGACATTGGAACGCAAAGAAACGGCCAGTAAGTTAATCCAATCTTCTTTGGGGGCGGATGGGGTTAAAATTTTTATAGGGGCTGAACACGAATTGTTTAAAAAATCGGGATGTTCTTTAATCGTCAGTCCTTATAAAAATGATATGCAGCAAATCATTGGGCTTATTGGTGTTATTGGCCCCATGCACATGAATTACAGGCGTATTATCCCTTTGGTGAATTATTCCGCCAAGCTGATTTCGAAGTTGTTGGGGTAGTGGATATGAAAAACTTGTGTTGATTTGAAGAGAGTTATCTTTTATTGTTCAAATATAGGTAATTTGATTTAATTACATATGTTTTTTTACACTTTATTTCTCTTCTGTTCTGAAATGCAAAGAAGCGCGAGCATATCAGGAGGAGTAGTATTCGAGTCTTGCCGAAGAACAGATGTGTTTGTTCCGCACGGTCATCCCGGTAATCCTCGTGTGCACGCTCAAGCATGCAAATGGGTGGAAGGAAATTATCCCAATAGCTGGAGGATTTTTAAAAGGCTTGGCATGGTTAGTACAGTTTTCGACGAAGAGCACAACAGAGTAATTTATACAATTTCTCCTGATGTGCTTGAACTGGTTGCTGGAAAATGTCGCGATTTGTCAAGTATTCCACTGAGAATGTTGATACAAGAAATCATCAGTACAGCAGCTTCTATCCTTGCTTCATGTGGGACGTTTTATATAACAGCGGAAAAACCAAATTTATCTACTACGCTTGGAGTTGGAATTGCTAGTTTGCTTTTGAACTTCTACTCTACTGCAGCCGTCTATATCAGTCATAACACCGTTGGGCATTCTAAAAATCAAATACTAAGTGATATTAACGCGGTTTTTAAAGTTATTGATGCGTTGATTAAAAAAGGAAAAGAAATTCCTGCTGAATCGTTACCAGTTTCATCATACACTTTATCGATATACCAACCTTGGGTTTTTAAACCTGCCGAGGAAAATCATTTGGAATTATTTAGCTTCATGGTTCTTAATAACCTAGTATCACCGCGAGAAGATGGTTTGTTTAAAGTCGAGGTAGAAAACACGTTTGCGCTGCAAAACGAATTTGAGAGAAAATATGATGCATGGGATAGAACACATGAATTTTTACGAAAAATAGACATATTGGGAACTTTTATCGCAAGTGCTATTAGCATCACATGGGTAGTTGTTTTTTTATTAAATAGTCAAAATTCTCATGGATCCACAAATCTTTCTCAGTCTGTTGATGCGCTCAGTATTGCGAATTACGTTTTCACAGCAATTTCAACTATCCTCAAGGGAGCTAATTGGTATTCAAAGCATTTGATGAGCAAATATGAATCAAAATTGAATAAATTAAACGCAATATCGAGAAAATTTTCTGATGAAAACCAAAACAACCAAGAATTGCAAGGCCTAACAGCCAGATCTACAGCAAGACTACAAGTAATGTATACCAGAACACTTGAGCCCACCGCAGAAGAATAAAAGGACAAAACTTTCCGATTCCGTTAACATGGGGTGTGATGGTCAGATAACAAATTATTCTAATGACTCAATTTTTTTTCGAAATATATCAAGAGGAAATTCCTGCGCGTATGCAGATCGCTGCAGCAAGACAGTTTAAAGATTTATTGGCAAAAATTTTGGAAGATTTGACGATTAATTATGATTCTATCCAAACCATGATTACGCCACTACGATTGATTGGTTGCGCAGAAGGGGTTTCTGAGAAAAGCCTGGAAAGTATTGTTCGGATAAAAGGTCCTAAAGAAACAGTGGATCCAAACATTATTGAAAAATTTAAAAACAGTCATCATGCGGCTACTTTTACAGGACAAGATGGGTATATTTACGCCGAGAAAATTACGCCTTCAATGGCCACATCCGAATTAATGCCTAAGATTATCGATCAGATTTTAGTTGGTCTATCATGGTCAAAATCAATGCGTTGGCCGGGAAGTCAGATAACATGGGTTCGTCCTATTCGTCGTATCTATTGCCAGTTTGGCCAGCATCCTCTTGTTTTCGATATTCCCTTAATCGGATTAGCTTCTGTTGATCACGTTGTGGGTCATCGTTTTATGTCTCCAAAAAAACTACATCCTATCGATTTTGAAAATTATTTGGAATTACTTGAACAAAATAACGTGATGGCTGATCATCAAAGGCGTCAAGAATATATTCACGAACAATTGTCAGCGCAGGGAGATTACCTGATTGATCAGAATCTTCTTGAAGAAAATGCTGGATTATCAGAATGGCCCATTGTTTGTATTGGCAATATCGATCGACGTTTTCTAACGCTTCCTCAGGAAGTGTTGTCCACGACCATGAAAGTTCATCAACGGTATTTTTCTTATCCTGGAAAGCCTGTTTTTGGAGTTGTTGCGAATGCTGCACCTGAAGACGGGACAGCCATGGTGGTCGGGTATGAACGCGTTTTAAGGGCGCGTTTGTCCGATGCAGAATTTTTCTATAAGCAAGATTGTGCTAAGACATTAGAAGATTTTTCTAAACATTTATCTAGCATTGTGTTTCATAAAAATATTGGGACACTAGCTGACAAAGTAATACGTTTGGTTGATTTTATGGATTCGCCAGAAGGTAAAATGGCAGCGCGGTTATGCAAGTCAGATTTGGCATCATCTATGGTCTATGAATTTCCTGAACTTCAGGGAACAATGGGGCGAATTTACGCAGAAAATCAGGGGATATCTTCCGATATTTCTATAGCGCTTGAGCAATACTATTGGCCTTTTGGGCCTAACCACCCCTTGCCAAAAACATTATTGGCAGCGCAGTTGTCTTTTGCAGATAAACTAGACACCTTATTGGGATTATTAGGAACGGGTGTGAAAGTTTCAGGATCAAAGGATCCTTTAGGACTGCGTCGTCTTGCCGTTGCAGTGATTCGATTGGTTCAATCTTTTGATTTCGATTTTGATGTGGCGTGTAAAAAGCTGCAGAAAAACCTTCCTGTTTCTGACGATGCTATGGAGGCTGTGTCTAGATTTGTTAAGGATAGGGCAGAGATCTATTTTGATACCCCTCTTATCCGAGGGTTAATTCATTTGCCTGTTACGACCATGATTCAACGTCTTCCTGCTATTCAAGCGTTTATGGATTCTGAAAAGGGGGACGAATTTTTAGCGCAATATAAAAGATTGTGCGGACTATTGAAGGCACACGAAAAATCAAAGCCCTTATTACAGCATCCTTTTGAAGTTGCATTGCATGATTGGAACCAAAAACATAATGAATTGTCTAGTTGTGAAGTTTTAGAAAAAATAATTATGCCAATGCGAGATTATTTTGATGAAGTAAAAGTATTGGAAGGCATGCCAGAGGTTGTGAACGGTAGACTAACTTTGCTTGCAACTTTCAAAGAAACAGTGGGACGGTTTTATCGTTTTATTGATTAGCGGTTATTCGAAATCACAAACTTCCAAAAACAAATACTGACTTAAAATTTCTTCCAGATCAAAACTTTGATTGTTATCTAAAATTTCAAAATCATCGGTTAAGTCGAACAAAGCCTCTTGAGTTTGGGATGTTAACAAGAACAGGGTGATGGGTTCTTCTATTCTGATGATCTGATTTTTTAATTCCACTTCTCCCGTATAAGTTCCTTTTAAAACAAAATAATCCTCGACAGCCGTCAGCTGAAAGTTTCCTGATAAAGAATTAATTTTGTCGAACTCAAACCGATCTGCTAATTCGCAAGTGGTGTCTGGTGAGATTTTATAGGACAAAGAAGCGGGTAAAGTTAACGTGCCAACATTTACGAGGTAAGACATGACGTCAAAACCCAACCATTTATTTGATTATGATCACACGTTATTTGTCTTTGTGCAATCTTCGGGAGGCGTTGGTGTAGGTGGACAGCTGCCAGATCCGTCACCGGCAAAATCCTTTAGTGAATTATAAATATTATCAAGAGGCAAGCTTGCCAAAAGATGCAAGGGGATTAATAAAATATTCACAAAGCCTTTTACTAAAACCAAAATTGGTCCAGGTAGACTTGTTAGACAGTTCATAATAAGTCCTTTGTTTTGAGCAATACATTCTTCAGCAGCTTCAAGAGCGTTTTCACGTTGAGTTGTGTCTCCTGCTGGTGCGGTTGCTGTACCTATGGGTTGAGTACCTGGTACGGGTGTTTGATTTGTATCTGTCATATTGGCCTCGTTTATTTTTTCTTTAATATAATTATATTACAAATTAATCATAAAATCAAATAAATACTTAAACGTGTCACCAGCATGACAGATTTCTTGAGAAGAATCGTACTCTCCACCTAGGCAGAGTCTGTTGCTGTAGAAAGAGTTATTTGCGCAATTGTCATAAATCGGAGCATGTGAGATCCATCAGGTAAAGGGGTGTAAGCCCAGCGAATATCAGGGTTAATGATGCCATCACAAACATGACGTTTAGCAAATAGGTTGGGTAAATCGTTTAATAAATAATTGGTTTGTTTTATAAAATCATTTAAATGGTAGCGTTCAAAAATCTGAAGATTAAATATACTTTGGACAGCTGGGTTAAATAGCTGTACGCAATGATCACTACCGAAAACTAAAATTCCTTCGAACAGGTTATCAATCGTGTATTTCTGAACATCGGTCAAAATTTTATTTTGTTGTTTTAAACAATAAGTGTCGGTGAGATCCTCGTACAGAAAAATAACGCCCGATGACAAAGGAAAGCGTGTATGGTGCAAGATTTTTCCGTTTGGTAAGTGTAAAATTTCTGAGATCGAGTCAGTTAATGTTTTAACAGCTTCAATTTCTTTGTTTTTAAACAGCGTAAAGTTGGCAGGTTCTGGTAATTTTTGTCTGCCGTGCAAATCATCTAGCACATCGGAAAAATAAGGGTGCTTCGTAAGAAATGCGATGTCAAATTTAAATAGATCTGTATAGGCTTTATTGAAAAACTCTAGCATCAAGTTCTCATTCCAAATGGCAATAGGTGTGCTGAGGTGCTGACAAACATCATGGAAGTATTTTTTTTGATCTTCATTTGTTTTGAGTAGAGAACACATATCTGTTTGTTCCCAAATTGTTTCAAGAGTTCCACTGTCAAAAGGCAAGAATGTCGATTGAATTTTAAACATCCGTAGTTTTCCACCTAAAGCAACCTTAATGTTACGTTCTGACGGAGTAGGCATTTCTGGATTGTCAAAACGCAACTGCTGGGCAATGACGGAAACAACATTGCTATTAAAAAGTTCAGCGTAGGCGTAATTACAAAACATAATATCATTTTTCGCATTTTTCAGGCAAATTGGTAGGGGAAGACAATCCAATACAGCCTTGTGTTTGCGGGTATCATCTTGAGAAATTGCCGCATGAATTTCTTCATGTTTTAGCATGTGAACATGATGACTAATATTTGTTAATTCAATAACTTTCATATTGAAACGATTGCGTCCCCAAAGCTCCCAAAATTGAGTCTCATGTTCAAGGATTAAATGAAAGGGCTTATGATCAAGCTGGTTAACGTACTGCATTAAATTGTTATATTGTGTTTGAGGTAGCGTTTTCAACATGCTTTCTATGGTACCTGTTGTAGGCACACCAAATCTTTTTTGATAGGCCGGTGAAGCTACAACGCGTTCATCGTCTATCCATATCAACCAAAACTTGTCAGCATATAAAGGTTTATAAAGAAGATAGAGTTGTTTCCATCGTCTTTGCAAATAAAAAATCCATCCGATCAATAAACTAAAAACAATAATGGCCGCTGACAGCAATGAGCATTTTTAAAAATGAGTTTATAGTCCTATGTTAGACGTATTTTTATTAAAAATTGATTCTAATTTTATGTTTTGGTTTCAAGAGCCGTCTCCTTCGGGCGTGCTTAAATGTTTTGTTTTTATTAGTTAATTCACGTATCCTAATTCAAAGCCGATAAATTGATCAATATGCAGCCGTCAGGTATTGATTTGCAGGGGTATTTGTCTACTCTGCCTTTGTTTACAATGTTGGGAAATACAGATGCTTGGGCTGGTGCTGCGCAAATGCTAAGTTCCCGCTATAAAAGATTCTTAATTTGTGGATTGGGTGGGTCGATTTTGACGACCCAAGCCCTTCTACCCTTAGCTAAAACAAACAATCTTACAATTCTTGACAGTATAGACCCTGTGACACTTCATCGTTTGCAACAGGAAGATTTAACAAATACTGGTATTGTTTTTATTTCAAAATCAGGGACAACATCTGAAATTCTTTGCCAAGTACAGGCTTTACAGCCAAAAGAAGCCGTGGTAATTACACAAGATCAGGATAATCCTTTAAGGACGATTGCTAAAAATAATGGATGGCAGGTTATTCCTCATCCTTGTGATATTGGAGGGCGTTTCTCAGCATTTACAGCTGTAGGATGCTTGCCTTGTGTGCTTATGGGGCTAGATTCTTACGCCTTTATTGAGGGGGCGAAGGATGCGATTCAGCAATACGACGTTTCTGAAGCATATAAATTATTTGATGTTTATCAGCAAGGGTATAAGCTGCATGTGTTATGGGGATACAGTGATTATCTCAATGGTTTGTTGAATTGGTGTTGCCAATTGATTGCGGAGTCTTTGGGTAAAAAAGATGTGGATGGGAAAGCATTCGGCTTTCAACCCATTGTGAATAAAGGTACTTTGGATCAACATTCTCAGTTGCAATTGTATTTAGATGGTCCCCACAAATATATCTTTACCTTGCTATATGTCGATTGTGATACCATACCTTTATCAAGGAATAACGCGATTGTGTCCGATTCCAGCATGATGCTGTACCAAAAGCATGCCGCCAATGATTTTCTGAAAGCCCACTTTAAAAACACAAAGCTTGTTTTACAGAAAGCTGGACATTGTGTGCGCGAGATTACCCTCCCAGATTTATCAGAACGATCCTTTGGATTTACTATGATGCGTTTTATTTTAGAGACCTTATCGTTGGCAAAACTTGCTAAAGTCAATCCATTTGATCAACCGGCTGTTGAGGCATCTAAACAATTTATGGAGCATTTTCTATGAAAATTCTTATGCGATCCCTTTTATTTTATGTGTACTTTTTTTTGTTTTTTTCCTTGTTGTTACCATTTTTAGGTATTACGTTGTATATCGTTCGAGATCGTCGATTGGCGCAGTGTCTTGGTAAGATCTGGGCGCAGACTGTTTTTGCGTTAATACAGCGTTCGGTAGGGCTGTCACATCATTTGCAGGGCTTCGAAAAAATCCATGAAAGTGCGACGCCTCTTATTATCGCTTCTAAACATCAATCTGTTTGGGAAACGGGTATATTGCAGTTGGAATTTGGAGAGAAATCAGTCTTTGTCATCAAGAAAGAATTAAAAAGAATTCCATTTTTTGGACGCATGATAAATTTAATGGGTGCTATTGCTATTGATCGGAAAAAACCGGTCCATGCAATTCGACAGATGTTGACGGACGCTAAGAATGAAGTTGAAAAGAACCGTTCTAACATTATTATTTTCCCCGAAGGACGTCGTACAGCTGTGGGAGAAAGGGCGGATTACACAGATGGTGTTTATCTTTTATATAAAAACTTAAATATGCCCGTTGCCGCTATTGCATTAAATTCTGGATTGTACTGGCCAAGACGTGGTTTTCTAAAGTATCCCGGAACTATTGAAGCCAAGGTGGTGGAAATTATTCCCCCTGGACTTGATCGGGAGCATTTTAGAGATCGTTTGGTCAATGCTATTGAAAATGGGAGTTTAGAGCTGATTGGCAGTCATGCGCGTCACGATTATCAAGAAAACTACGTTAGCAAGAAACAGGAAGTGGTGGTGTAATTTTTCATGGCTCACGTCGTAACAGAAGCTTGTATTAGTTGTAAGCACAAAAACTGCGTTGAGGTTTGCCCGGTTTCTTGTTTTTCCGAAGGGCCAAACATGATGGTTATTGATCCTGATATGTGTATTGATTGCGGCACGTGCGCCGGCGAGTGTCCGGTAGGGGCAATTGTATCAGATGCGACGGAAGAGGGGCAAAAATGGCTTGAATTGAATCGCGAGTGTTCTAAAAAGCGGTCGAACATTCAGCATCAGAAAGATCCTTTGCCGAAAGCTGACGGGCTAGCGAATGAATCTGATAATTTTAATTCAGGTGAATGATGTCTTTCGTTTTAGACGCTGTTTCTAAAGGCGGGCGGGTTGCTGTGGCAATGTCTGGGGGAGTTGATTCTTCGGTAGCTGCTGCTTTGATGCATCAAGAAGGATATCAAGTCGTGGGGATTACTTTGCAACTTTACGATCATGGTAAGACGATTCAAAAAGCAAAAGCTTGTTGTGCGGGGCAAGATATTTATGATGCTAGACGCGTTTCCGAAAAAATTGGGATTCCTCATTATGTTTTTGATTATGAAACTGTTTTCAAAGAAGAAGTGATTGATAATTTTGCCGATAGTTATTTGCGGGGAGAAACGCCGATCCCTTGCGTACGTTGTAACCAGAAAGTAAAATTTCGTGATTTATTACAAACAGCGAGAGATCTTGGTTGTGAGGCGCTTGTAACCGGTCATTATGCACAGAATATAAACAATCAGTTACATCAGGCTTTTGATTTGAATCGTGATCAAAGCTATTTTTTGTTTTCAATAAAACAGAAAGATTTGGCGTACCTTCGTTTCCCTCTAGGGGGTATTCCTAAATCTCAAACACGGGCTTTAGCTGCTGAATTTGGTCTTGAAATTGCCGATAAGCCCGATAGTCAGGATATTTGTTTTGTGCCAGATGGCAATTATGTACGAACGGTTTCGAAGTTAAGGCCTGAGGCGTTGATTAAAGGCGATATTGTGCATATAGATGGACGGGTGTTGGGGCAGCATCAAGGAATTATCCATTACACCATTGGCCAAAGGCGGGGGCTGGGAATAGCTTCCGTAGATCCTTTATACGTTGTGGCGTTAGACTCCATTAATCATCGTGTTATTGTGGGGCCAAGATCGGCATTGGCGGTGACTCATATTCCCGTACAAGATGTTAGCTGGCTTGAAGATTTGTCTGGATGTTCTGAAGGGTTTCGGTGTAGTGCCAAAATTCGATCAACTGGATCAACCTTTCCTGCCGTTGTTCAAGTGATTGATGAAACCCACGTTTTGGTTGTACTAGATCAGCCCGAGTATGGGGTGTCTTCTGGTCAGGCCTGTGTATTTTATGATGGCACGCGTGTAATTGGGGGAGGGTGGATAAAAAGATAGTTTTAGGACTTGCACCCTTTTAACAGGGTGTGGATGATTTAAGCGAAAAGATGGAAGGGCTGATTTATTCGGTAGCTGCCGTGGCTGTTTTATTGCGCAATAGATCTAATGTGCCTTGTAGGATATAGGAAGCAGCTAGACTGTCTACCTTTTGTTTGCGTTTTTTGCGAGACATGTCGGCTTCTATCATGTTGCGTTCTGCTGAAACGGTCGAAAGGCGTTCATCGTACAATCCGATGGGAAGTGAAGAAAAAAACTTTTTTAGTTTCTCACAAAACTCTCGTACTCTTTCACAAGAAGGGCCTTCCGATCCGTTCATGTTGATGGGATATCCAACGACGATACCTCCGCAAGCATGTTGATCAATTAAAACGCCCAAAGCTTGGAAGGCATTACAACTTTTAGAATCGATGGGAAAAAGTGGTGTCGAAATGTGCCACATGATATCAGATACAGCAACTCCCAGAAATCGTTCTCCGTAATCGATGGCTAGCAACCGTTGTCCTTTGGTCACTGCCAACGCGTCTACCTGCATGTGTGTTTCATCCTAAACTGATACGATTACCTCATTATACTCAATAAAAGTTGGCTTGAGATAATTTATTCTTGCCAAACTGTTGGTGGTTCTTGCATTCAACTGATTCACGTACTACTTTTATAAGGTACAGACACGAAAATAGTAAAATGAAAGAGATTCGCAACGTTGCTATTATTGCGCACGTTGACCATGGGAAAACAACATTAATTGATTCGTTACTACAACAAAGCGGTACATTTCGCGAAAATCAAAAAGTTGATGAACGTATCATGGATAGTAATGATCTTGAAAAAGAACGTGGGATTACTATTTTGGCAAAATGCACGTCAATTGAATGGAAAGGATGCCATATTAACATCGTTGATACCCCGGGACACGCTGATTTTGGTGGAGAAGTTGAGCGTATATTATCAATGGTTGATGGTGTTATTTTATTGGTAGATGCTGCTGAAGGGCCTATGCCTCAAACTAAATTTGTTTTGGGTAAAGCTTTGAAAAAAGGACTGTGTCCTATCGTCATCATCAATAAAATCGATCGTACAGACGCACGTCAAGATGAAGTAATTGACGAAGTTTTTGACCTATTTGTTGCTTTAGATGCGTCAGATAAACAGACTGATTTTCCTATTTTGTACGCATCAGGCCGAAGTGGATGGTGTGTCGAAAATCTTAAGGACAAACGTGAAAACTTATATCCTTTATTGGATTTGATTCTAAAACATGTGCCTAAACCGTCCGTTGATACTGAAGCGCCATTTTCAATGCTAGCGACATTACTAAGTTACGATCCTTTCTTGGGAAGAATGCTGACGGGACGGGTATGCAGTGGTATTGCTAAAACGAACATGTCTGTTAAATCGATCAACTTAAAAGGTGAAGTTGTCGAACGTTTCCGAATGATGAAATTATTTGGATTCTTGGGGGTTGAGCGTGTCGAACAAGAAGAAGCCCAGGCGGGTGATATCATTTGTATTGCTGGTATGGAAACAGCTTCTGTCTCTGAAACCATTTGCGATCTTGTGGTTGAAGTGCCTTTGGAATCAACTCCAATTGATCCGCCAACAATGGCTATTACAATTAGTGTTAACAACTCTCCTTTAGCAGGGGTGGAAGGCACAAAAGTAACTAGTCGTATGATCCGCGATCGTCTTTTGGCAGAGAAAGAAACCAATGTGTCGATTACGGTGACAGAGTCTGATGATAAAGATTCTTTCGAAGTTGGTGGGCGTGGTGAGTTACAGTTGGGTGTGTTGGTCGAAACTATGCGTCGTGAGGGGTTTGAATTGTCTGTTTCTGCTCCTAAGGTGTTGTTTAAAGAAGATGAGCACGGAAACATCTTGGAACCAATGGAAGAAGTCACTGTCGATGTTGATGATGAATACAGCGGGATTGTTGTTGAAAAGGTTAGTATTCGCAAAGGAACAATGACAAACATGCGTCCTTCCGGTAGTGGTAAAACACGTATCTTGTTTATTTGTCCTTCTCGGGGGTTAATTGGATATCAAAGTGAGTTTTTGACCGATACTAAAGGTACAGGTGTTTTGAATCGTATTTATCATAGCCATGGTCCATACAAAGGTGAAATTATTACCCGTAATAAAGGATCTTTAATTGCGACGGATCAGGGAGAAGCGGTGGCCTATGCTCTATTTAATTTGCAAAGCTGCGGAACGATGTTTGTTAAGCCAAAAGATAAAGTGTATCAGGGAATGATCGTCGGAGAAAACTCTCGTGATAACGATTTGGAAATTAATGTTTTAAAAGAAAAACAGTTAAGCAATGTTCGCTCTTCTGGAGCGGATGAGGCGATTCGTTTGGTGCCGCCTCATCTTATGTCACTTGAAGAAATGATTGCGTATATTAATGAAGATGAATTGGTTGAAGTAACGCCTAAGAATTTGCGTTTGCGTAAAAAATTATTAGATCCGAATGAAAGAAAGCGAGCATCTAAGAAAAGATCTTAGCATCTGATTTTTAGCAAGCAACGCGCTGGTGGCAGATTGATTTGTTGAAGATGTAAACAAGCAATCCGACCAGTATTCCTATAAAAAGTCCCAGTAGTAAAATGTTGGCAAAGTTGTCAGAAAAGAAGCTTTTATCCTCCTTATGATGATGGTGATTGTTTTGATGTTGCCCCTGATTGTTAGTTTGATGATTCTGTTGTGGATGATGGTTGTGATAATTTTCGGAATTCGAATGATTGTTATCCAGCTGAGTTTCCAGCTGACGTAAAGCTAACATCAATTTTCTGATGTTGATATCATTGCAATTGTGATCACAGCATTCATTTAGTGCTGTATCGATATTTCCTAGTATTTGTTGAATTAGCATAGCTTTCCTCCGTTGTTAGTATCGTTGAGTAGCTCGTGGCAATTTTGTGCTCCTGTAAACATAGATATGACCAATACTTTTTTAAGAATATGTTGTAGTTCAATTGAATCAAGACTCTCTTGTTCGTTTTGAATTGTCTGTTTTGCGTCCCGAGCTAATGTGTTCAAAATAAGGCTTGTCGCGTTTGGAAAAATACAAGAGTGTGTCATTTTGTTCTTTCGACATATTTTTTGATGTGTGTCTGACACGTGATTTGAATGCCAAGCAATAATGTTAGGGCAAAGATCCTGCGTATCAGAAAGGCAGTTGTCAGATAATTGGATATAGTCAGAAGGTATCGTTGTTGGTGGTAATAACCTTATGATTGTTGGATCGTCTATGCACAACAAAATGGCTGGTCTTAAACTGTTTTGAAATAAGTAATTATATAAAATCTCAAGATAAACTTTGTTCGATAAAGGTTCGGAGCTGATGGCAAAAAACAACAAAAAAAGCAAAGTCCATTGATATGAGGAGTCTTGTTGTAGATTGTTGGCAGATAATACGCCTAAAGAGATTTTTAATGCTGTTATTATACTTTTTGAACAGGGATGATGTGATCGGACGCTCATAAAAGCTTGTTGAGTTTTGTTGATAAGTTCGGCAAGTTCTCCTCGGGTCATATATCCTTGATCAAGCAACGATTGAATGAGCAGTGTTTGTTTTAACAATCCATCTCGTAGATTATACCAAAAGTTGATCAAAGAATTGCTGGTATTATGGCCCATAGAATCTAGCGATGATTGACCAGCAAGTGTTTTGCCCAACAATATCAATAATCCGCGATTCATATCCAACAGGCCTGCCGAATTGGATGAGTTGGGCAGCAAGTCAGTCCACGATTGAATATTTGTGGCAAGTATTTGAGAAAACATATTTACAATTATCTTATTATGTTCTTTAATTTATTTTAATATATTTTATTTATTTTAGTCAAATACTATAACTAATACTTATTGTCGATTGTGATTTCTTTTAACCATATCTTTTATTCATCCAAATCTGCTGCAGGATGCTCAGCACATTACTCCACAGCCAATAAATCACCAGCCCTGAAGGGAAAGAGGCGAAGACGTAGGTGAGGAAAAGGGGCATCAAAAGCATTACTTTTTCTTGGGAGGGATCGGCACCAACGCTAGGGGTCAATTTTTGTTGGATAAACATTGTTAATCCCATCAGTATAGGCAGCAATCCAATCATGAAAACTTGCGGAGCGTCAAAAGGCAGAAGGCCGAATAAGTTCACAAATGATGTAGGGTCGGGTTCTGACAAATCTTTAATCCACCAAATGAACGGCATATGGCGCATTTCTATATTGATCGACAAAACTTTATACAAACAAAAGAAAATAGGGATTTGTAATAAAATTGGCAAACAGCCTCCCATCGGTTTAACATTTTCTTTTTTGTAAAGGGCCATAATTTCTTGATTAAGACGCATTTTGTCAGTACCGTACTTTTCTTTGAGCTTATTCATTTTAGGTTGCAATGTTTTCATTGCAGTCATGGATTTATGGGATTTGATTGCCAAGGGCCACAAAAATATTTTCATCAATGTTGTCAAAATAATAATGGCCCATCCGAAATTACCAACGTAATTATGAACCGCATTTATACCTTTTAATAATGGCTTTGTAATGAAATAAAACCATCCAAAATCCACCGCAAGATCAAACTTAGTAACACCTTTTTTATCACGAATAGCTTCTAAAACCACCAACTTTTTAGGACCGCAGAAGCATAGATGCGTAGATTCTAGTTTGGCACCCTTAGCAATGACGGATACGGGGCCTGATAGGTTTACTTCATATCCTTGATTAACTTTGGTGATCAACATAGAAGATTGTAATTTCTGTGGTTGCATAAACGCTGTGAACCAATACTTAGTGCCTGAGCCAATCCAACCCGTAGATGTTTGATAATTAACTATGGCTTTTTTAGTGACTTGAGCGGGCGTTAATTCTAATAGCTTATTATCAGAAACGCCTGTGAATCCATCGGTTAGATCGTGTTCTACCATCTGCAATTTCTGAATACTTCGTAATTTTAAAGGAGCATTACTTGTGTTCGTGATCACATCATTGACAGAAATGGTATAGTCATCTTCAAACGTAAATGTTCGTTTGATTTTCATCGATGGCAACGTTTTTGTTAATACAACAGTATGACGTTCTGTTGTTGCTTCTGAAGTCCAAGGTAGATTATCTAATTTTGTGTTATCGACATCGACAACAGCGACTTCGATCAAATTTGTTTTGGTGGTGTCCTGAGGGTTTAACAAAGAAACCATGGTGCTGTCAGGTGTATTTTTTTCTTTATAATTTTTTAATTGCAAATCATCGACAGCACCTGTTTTCAAATTGATGGTACCTTGTACGACTTTATTTTCGAACGAAATTCGTTCAGATAAATTAAGAGCATCTTTTCGATCCAAAATAGCACGTGCCAGAATTGGTTGAGCTTGCGCTACTGTTTCCGTTTTTGCGGGAGCATTTTTTGGAGTTTGTGATTTAGCTGGTTCTGAGGTGGGATAAAGAAAATTGAAGCCTAAGAAAATAACAACTGAAATGGAAATGGCCAGAAAAAAATTTTTCACATCACTAGACATGAGGCGTTAAGGTCAAGATATTTATTATGTTCATCCTAACATGGTAAACTGCCAGAAGTGAAAGAATAAAGCTGAACGCATGACATTGGTAGCAGGAAAAAAAGGTGACTGGCAGGTTGTTATAGGATTGGAAGTACATGCGCAAATCATATCTAAGACAAAATTGTTTTCTCATGCGCCCAATATTTTTGGAAGCGCACCGAATGCAGCAGTTGATTTGCTGGATGCAGGTATGCCAGGAAGTCTTCCGGTTATTAATTCTTTTTGTGTTGACCAGGCTATCAAAACAGGATTAAGTTTGGGTGCATCTATTAATGGTTATTCTCGATTTGATCGGAAAAATTATTTTTATCCCGATAATCCCAATGGGTATCAGATCAGTCAGTTTTATTATCCCATTGTTTCTGGTGGGAAAATTTGTATTGATCTTGAAGATGGATCTTCGAAAGATATTGCGATTCATCATATTCATTTAGAAAATGATGCCGGTAAAAGCAACCATGAAATTAATGCGCATAAAACATTGGTGGATTTAAATCGCAGTGGCATTGGTCTTATGGAAATCGTGACTGAGCCTGATATGCGCAGCGCTGATGAGGCTGTCGAGTTTTTTAAGAAGTTACGTACGATCTTACGATATATCGATGTGTGTGATGGAAATATGGAAGAAGGCAGCTTGCGCGCTGATGCCAACGTTTCTGTGTGCAAGTTGGGGGAAGAATTTGGAACGCGCTGTGAAATTAAAAATTTAAACTCAATGCGATTTTTAAAGCAGGCTGTTGAATATGAAGTCCAAAGGCAAATAGAACTGATTGAGTCAGGTGGAGTAGTTGAACAAGAAACGCGCTTGTTTAACACAAAAACAGGTGAAACACACACAATGCGCAGCAAAGAAAATGCGCATGATTATCGATATTTTCCAGAACCTGACTTGCCACCTGTCGTTGTAACGGATGAACGAATCAAGAGAGTAAAATCAACTCTTCCTGAATTGCCAGATGCAAAGAAGAAGCGTTTTATTGATGTATTAGGGCTTACACCTTATGATGCGGCTGTGCTTTGTCAGGATCGAGAGATAGCGGCTTACTTTGAAGTGGCCCTTGGTATTGGCGCGTCACCGAAGTTGATTGCAAACTGGATTATTTCAGAATTGTTTTCTGTTTTGAATAAAGAAGGACTAACGATTACAGAATCAAAAATTAGTGCAGAACATTTGGCAGCCATGGTCAAATTAATCGATGAAGGTGTTGTTTCTGGAAAGATCGCTAAGACTGTTTTTGTGCACATGTGGGACAGTGGAAAAGATCCAAAAGTTATTGTTGAAGAACAAGATTTAAAACAGATTTCCGATGCTGCAGTAATAGAAGCAGCTATTCAAAAAATACTGGAGGGTAACGCTGATAAAGTTGCGCAATATAAAGCTGGCAAAGAGCAGTTGTTTGGGTTCTTCGTTGGTAATGTGTTAAAACACTTTAATGGCAAAGCCAATCCCGAAATGGTGAATGCGTTATTGCAAAGTGCGCTTAGTTAATCCACTCTAAATAAGATCATGGCATTGTGTGATTGTGCATGGATATGGACGCGTTGCTTGCTCCTCTTACGCCTACTGAAGGAACAAATCTTGGATTAACGCCGGTACTTGATGAATTAAAAGAATTGCGTCGAGAAGACGATCATTCGGTGTCTTATGGTATTTGGGCGTATGAATTAAAAGTACCTAACTGGGATCGTTTAGAGCAGAAAACTTATGATTTGCTTACGACACAAACGAAAGATCTGGAAATATTGTTGTGGTACATAGAATGTTTATTGCATCGTGAGAAGATTACAGGGTTTGTTGATGGAATAACTTTGTTATATCAGTTTGCGACTACCTTTTGGGATGTGTTTTTTCCTGTAGATCCCGAGCATCGCAGTTCCTTATTAGAAGCTTTTGACAGGAGATTGGTTGAGCATATTTTAAATTTCAATTTATGTGGACATCCTGATTACAACGTAACTTTGTTGCATTGGAAAAATGCTCGATACATGCATCATTTATTGACACGCAATGCCGGTCTAGAAGAACAATTATTAGAAGAATATGGGATGAACTTGGAAACCGTTCGTAATCGTTTTGGATTGAGTACTGAAAAATTTGTATTGGAGGCAAAAGAAAGTTTTGCAACAGCGTATCAAACATTAAAATCCTTTGTTGCTTTATGTGATGAAAAGATTCCAGAGGTGGAGATTGGATTCATAGAAACGTTAAAAATACTACAGGATGTGGAATATGTGCTTCAAAAAGAAATGCAGTACTATAAACCTCCTACGGTGGTGCTTGAGAAAGATCCTGCAGTATCAGAAGAAGCTTCTGAAGAGTCTCATCAAAAATCAGGGAGTGTTCCTATCCAAAATCGTGAAGATGTTTACATGGCACTGCAAGAATTATCACACTTTCTGACGAAAACGGAGCCTCACAGTCCCGTTCCTGCTATTCTAGACATGCTTATTCGATGGAAAGATTTGCCCTTGCAAGATATTATTGCGCAAATTCAGAATTCTCCTGCACAATACCAAGTATTGTATTCCATGGTTGGTAAGTAATGCTTTTATTGTTTATTTTTGGCACGGCAGACGTATCTTCTTTAGAGAACTTTTTCAATCGAACCCAAGATTTTGCTTATAAAATCAATGTAACAATAAAAGGCAAGAAACAAAGACACTTCAAAGGACTTTTTTATTGGTGTAAAAATGTATGCAAAACCCTTTGTGCTTTGGTGTATGACGAACCAATTCATCATCGCTCTTTGATGGTTCGAGAAGGGAAGAAAACGTATCACTACGTTATTTATCACGATTCTCGCAATAAAATAACAAAAACAAATATATCCAACTCCCCCTTACATGCGTTTCTTGCGCCTCTGTTCAGTTTGAAGGCCGATGAGCGTTTTACAAAAACCCTGACAAAAATAGAAAATGGTTACTACGTCCTAGAAATCAGGCATTTTACGGATACTAAAAAACAAAAAGAACATGCAAAACTTTATTTCAGACGTAATAACAGTTCTTGGCGTTTTGAAAAGTGGGTTATTGTTCGTTGTGATGGTGAAACTGAGATTGTATTTGAAGGAATACTTAAATTAACAGAAGATTATAAGAAAAATATAATCAACTATAAGTAGAATTAAACTATTAAATAAATATATAATTAAATATAAGAGTGTAATATTTGATCGTGAATTGTTTATAAAGCAGTTTTTCAAGTTCAATATTCCTATGTTTGCGACGCGTTATTTGGGAATTATCAAAGACGCATTATTTGCTAGTGTTTTTGGAGCAACTTATTTAACAGACGTTTTCATGGTCGCATTTCGTTTTCCACAAACGTTGCGGGTGTTTTTCTCAGATTGGACAGTGTACGGAACGCTAGTACCTTCTCTTTCAAATGCTTATAAAGACAATCCCGATAAAGCCAGATCATTATTTCAGGGATATTTTTCCTTTATGTTATTGCTTTTATCCGGTCTTGTGGTTCTAGGTGAATTGTTTGCGCCTTATATTACGCCGATGTTGGCACCCGGTTTTGCGGATGATCCTGTGAGGTCATATTTATTGGTTGACCTATTTAGAATTTTGTTGCCAATTATCTTGTTTGTTTCATTAGGAACAACACTTGTATCGGTACAAAATGTCTTGCAACGTTTTTGGGTTCAGCCTTCTTACAGATGTGGGCAGGATATTGTAATGATTATTGCGCTGTTCGGGTTGCGTAATGTGTTTGAACCCTATCAGCTTATTTACTGGGTTTCTTGGGCCACCACTTTATCTGGTGTTTTTCAGGTTGGTTGCGTGTTGTGGTTATGTCATAAAGATCATTTTTCAATTCGTTTTGTGAAAAAATTCTGGACAAAAGAAACAATAGGCATGGCACTTAGAATGTGCAAAACAGCTTTTTCATCGTTTGGACTATATATGTTGACATTCATTGCTGTTGCTTTTGCGTCTATGTTGGCACCAGGGCAGATTACGTATTTGTTGTGTGTTGATCGATTAATTCTTGTCGCTGTTGATGCATTTGGTGGTGCTATTTCAACGATACTGCTTACGTATGTGGGGCGTTTTTTAGGAGATGACAAAAAATTAAAATTGCTTCTAGAAGATGTTGTTTTAGTTTCTTTGCAGATGTCTTTAGTTGCAGCTGTTCTTGTGTTTTTGGCAGCACCTTATTTAGTGAAAGCATTGTATGGATATGGTCGGTTTTCATTGGAAGATTGTTTGTATGTTACTCAGATTTTGCAATATGCCGTATGGGGAATGCCTGCGTTTGCACTGACACGTATGTTAAGTCTTTATAGCATTGCAATAGAAAGAGCGGGAATTGCCTGTACAGCCAGCATCGTTAGTATTGTTGTAAGTATTTCTGCCAACTATTGGTTTATCAATCATGGATATGGATGTGTGGGCGTTGCCTTATCAACCGCTATTGCTTTGTGGAGTGGCGTTCTTTGTTATACACCTCTTTTGTGTCGTGTGCGATGGCAATTTGGTATGGTTACCATGTTGTGGAACATTATTCATGGATTGTTGGGATATTTGTTGTGGTTATACGTGCCAATCAACGCAGCGATGGGGGTAACAATTGCATCGTACTTCATGTTTGGAAAATATCTAAGGATTTTAAGAATTGGGGAAGAACGTGTTTTAGGTATTCGATGAGAATATTTCTTATAACTTTTTGTCTTTTTTGTAACGTTCATTCATCTATTTCTTGTTATGACTTGAGCTTGATAGAAGTAAAAAAAACAACAAATTATAGCTTCTTAATTTAAAATTCTTGTGCGCGAGCAGGAAGATTATCAATTTCAGTGGAAATCAATTTTCTGTAAAACAGGTTTTCATTAAATAATTTCTGATGATCTCCAAAGCCAACGATACGACCTTTATGCATAACAACAATTCGATCTGCCAAGTCAATTTGGGTTAATTTGTGTGTAACCATGATGGAGGTTTTGTTTTTCAAAACAGGACGCAATATACGCATGACATAATTTTCCGTTTCGTAGTCCAACCCGCTTGTTGCTTCGTCCAGTAAAAGGACGCTAGGGTTTCTTAATAATACACGCAATAAAGAAATCATTTGCTTTTGTCCAACCGACAAACCAAGGCCTCGGGGACCGACAATTGTGTGCAATCCTTTAGGAAACGATTCAAACCATTGAGGGGGAACCATCTGATCAATCAAATCTTGTAATTGTTGATCTGTTGCTTTAGGGTTTCCGTATAAAATATTTTCATAAATTGAGGCTGTAAATAATTGTGGTTCTTGATCTACAAGTGCAATTTGATCGTGCAGATCTTCAGGTGATAATTCTTGCACACGAATGCCATCCAGATAAATATTACCCGTTGTTACGTCATAAAATCCCATCAGTAGGTTTAATAAAGTACTTTTTCCAGAACCAGAGGCACCTAAAATAGCAATCGTTTCTCCTGGATAAATTGAAAAATTGAAATCTTGAATAACATTTTGATCTGGTAAATTTGGGTATGCAAAAGAAATGTTATGGAAAGCAATTAACCCTTTTGCTGGATATTCTCGGAGCTGTCGATAGGTTTGGATGGGTTCTGAAACATCTTTGAAATAAGAGGCTAACGTGTATTTAATTTCTTGAAATTGGTGCCATTTTTTTTGTAGGGAAGCAAAAACACACAAACTTAATATAGCGCCAGTTAATGCTGATGCCACAAGGAAAAATAGTTTTGGAGGCATGATATAAATGGGCATGAAACGTATACTAAGAAAAATAATACTGGCCGTGATAATTGCAGCAACAACGCAATTTAAACAGTAGGTTGCAATATTGCGGAGATCTTGCTTGTATTTTCCTGTTGCGATTTGGGAAGACCATTTTTCAAAGACTAAAAGATCGAAACTTTGATGATTAAGTGCAAATATGGTTCGTAACTGAGAAAAGACCTCATACAGATAGTTTGAGAGTTCAGCCATGGGTCTTTTGAATTGTTTATATTTTATGAAGAATAGTCCGGGGATCAGTAGGAGTGTAAGAAATAAAAACTGTTGCGTTAGTTTTATTGTGATTGTTGTGCATGCCAAAAGCAAAATTCCTGCGAACACAGAACGGGTCATAAGGTTTGTTAGCAACCTGCCAAATATGTTTAAGTCGTAAGTAATCTGAGGAGCTATTTCGACAGGCAGGTGCACATTGAAAAAGCTAATATTTTTTTTAAGCAAAAGAGAAAAAACATGACAGCGCAAACGATGTATATAGTTGTTTACAAGAATTGTGCTGCAGCACCAATTAATCAGTAGTGCGCTACAGGCTGTGATTCCTAAGCCTGCTATTTTCTTGATTGAATTTTCTGAGGAAAATGATAGTGCACATGTTCCTGCAATAACTAAATTACTCATGATGAATAGCGATGCTGTTCTCCAAAGTTCTCTTATAGATTGCAAAAAAAGCTTGTGCATCATAGGGATATGTCCAATTCTTCTTCCAATAACTCCTCTAGTATAAGAGCTGGATCACGTGTTGAACATAGTTTTTGATTTGAAGATTTTTGAAAATGATGAGCGCCTGATTTGGGAGATGCTACCCATACTTGTTTATTGACGTCATGCCAATGAATTAAATATTCTTGTCCTTGGTTATAAACATGCAAGTAGATATCATCTAATTCTGCAGATAAGGAAGGATCAGACCCCGGTTGTTCAAATGAGTTATTTAGTTGTTCACACAGATCGTTTAAGTAAGAGATATGATCAAATTCATCGTTTGACATGGCTTCCTAGCAAGCGGCAGACCCTAGTGCAAGTTTAACACACTTTATTTTCAGGAATATTGATCTCTGAAACCTTTGTTCCACCAATTATTTCTGTTAATGGATCAACTTCTTTAATGGCTAGCTTTACAATATCGCTTGTCAAAATCAGTTCTAATTGTTGTTCTTCATGATCAATGGAGACACCTTCAAGTTTGCAATTTTTAAAGGTGTAGATCATTGAATCAAATAGTTCTTCTTTGATTTTTGTCTGTATAACAAGTTCTGCGTTTAAAATTGATTTGCGTGAACCTACATAGTTCCGCAAAGGAGCATAATAAGGTCCCTCAGGAATAATAATGAAAAATTTACTTTGATTCCAGGTTCCTGTATCGGGGGTCATGCCCGTGGCTGAGTGTTCTGGTCCCAAATTTGCCCAGATGCCTTCTTTAAATTTCAAAACAGGACAGTGTTGAGGTTTTTTAGGGGTGACCCCTTTGAATAAACTATCTAAACGCAAAAACATAGTTGGTGTTTTTGGTTTTGGATTGGCACCAGAACGGTTTGTTATTATTTTCTGATCGTCTTTAAACATGGGGTGTAGAAATTGGAAAAAGCTCATTTGCAGCTCAAGTTTAGTTGTTATAAGACCATATAGCGTGCTTGGGTTAATTTCAGATTAATTTATGAATATTTTTTTATATGCGTTCAAACAAACGATCTAATTGAGTGCGTTCTAATTCTGTGTAGGTGGGACGTCCATGGTTGCATTGTGCAATATTAGGGGTTTTTTCCATTTGCCGAAGCAGGGCATCCATCTCTGAAACCGTTAAGCTTTGGCCTTTTCGGATACTGTTATAGCATGCCATTGTTGCGAGGATAGCATCAACAGTGGTTTCCAGATTTTGAGTAGACTCGTAATGAAGTAAATGATTAAGTGTGTCGTGAATAATTTGTTCATATGATGATGCTGAAACAAGGGAAGGAACGCTTTCTAACTTTAATGTGTCATTTTCTATAGAGAAGCCAATTCCCATTTGTTGATAACTGTCCGTAAATTGTTTTAGAAGTTCTTTTTGTTCTGGTGTTATAGAAATCACGATAGGCAGTAGTAGCTTTTGTTGTTGTAACAAGTTTTTTTCTTTTTTATATTTTTCATAAACAATTCGTTCATGCGCAGCATGCTGATCGATAATAAAAGTTTTGTCATGTGTCGTGCTGACAATGTAGGTTTTAAAAAGCTGTGTTGTCGCGTGTCCGAAATGAAGATAGGGAAGATGTTCTGTATCAAAAACTTCAGAATCAGTGTTAACAACATGTAATTTGGGTGGAGTGTGGAAAGGCGCAGAAAATCTTGTTGGTGTACTGTTCACAACAAGTTGCGGGTCTTCCAAAGTTAATCGAGTTTGAAGAGGTGTTATTGATGATATCAATTGTTCATTCGTACGGGTGGTCGTTTGTAAAGCACCTCCAAACGTTAACGTGCCGTTGATGGCGGTAGCCACGTGACGGCGAACGGTTGATTCATCCAAAAATCTTACTTCAGTTTTACAGGGGTGAACGTTAACATCGACTTGATCATAAGGAATATCTAAAAAGACACACGCCAGTGGATATCGTCTTGGAGGGATGCGATCTCCATAAGCCAGCTTAATAGCGTATTGAAATATTTTGTCTTTTATAAATCGGCCGTTTACAAAAAAATACTGTGCATCTGGTTGGTTGCGGGTGCAGGTGGGAATGCTGATGCATCCCATCAGATTCAAACCATCTTGTTTATAATTTAAGAAGCGCAAATTTGTATTTTCTGTGTTTTCCCAGATATCAAGAATTCGTTCTTTTAGTGATTCTTGTTTGGTGTAGTTTAATCGCATTTGATCATCTACGTGTAGGGTGAATCCAATTTTTGGATTTGCTAACGCCAGACGTTTAACCATACTGATGCACTGTATGGATTCATACGTGTCTGTTTTTAAAAATTTCAAACGTGCGGGTGTTGCGAAAAACAAATCAAAGATTTCTATTTTTGTGCCATCACTTCGTAGTGTTGTTGTGAATTGTGAAGGGGTAATTGTTCCTGCTTCTAATTCGAGAAAAGACAAAACACTATTCTTTCTGCTTGTGATTAGAATTCTGCTGATAGATGCAATGCTGGGTAAAGCTTCACCTCTGAAACCATAAGTGTGAATATTGAACAAATCTTTATCGGGTAGTTTTGACGTTGCGTGTCGTTCAAAAGCAAGAGACAAGTCTTCACAAGACATTCCTGTGCCGTTGTCTTGTACTTTGATGTAACTTTTCCCTCCATGACGAATGACGATATCGATTTGTGATGCTTGTGCGTCTATTGCATTTTCTATTAATTCTTTAATGACAGCAGACGGACGCTCAATAACTTCACCAGCTGCAATTTGGTTAATAAGATGAGGGGGAAGTTTTGAAATGATAGATGCCAAGATTTATTTATGATTTCCCCTTAGATTCTCTATATTAGCATGTGAAAAGAACGTGCGTGTTATTCTGCTTAGATTCTCATAGACGATCCCATTAAAATTCTCGTCTAGATCGTAACATTATCGAAACGACGGTGGGTGCTATTCCCAAATGATAGCGATGGTTTTACAAAAGCATAGGAACGGAATATGTGGCGACTTTGCCGATATTGCCCATCCCTCGGCGAAGCGCGTGTTCTGTGCCAAATTTTGTTACAGTCCACATACCGCTTTGACCATCAAAGTGTAAAATAATTTTTGAAATCCATTGTTCTGTATCAAGTAATTTTGTCAGATCGGAATCGGGTAGTTTTATTTTATCTCCTATGCTGCGAGAGTGATTTGATGCGTTACTGCCTACAAATCCAAAATCATGTTTTACAAGACTGCATCCGTATACATTATTTTTTAGATTTGGTCTCCATGTTGCTTTTTGACGATCAATTTTTACGTCAATGCCGTTCAATAATTGACTTAATACCGGATGGGAAGAAACAGCTTGAAAGAAATCATGCAGTCCCGATCCATTAATAAATTGGACAAAAGAATAGGTCAAGTCTTGTTCATCATTCCTAGATCCGAATCCTGCCAATTGAATTTTAAAAGTACTTTGCTGAAAATCTTGTTGAGAAGCGCTGTTTCTTCTGGTCCCTTTTTTAGGTGAAAAAGCAGTAGTGCCAGGATTAGAGAAACTTCGAGGCCAGGGTTGACTGGCTTCTACGATATTCATACCAATCATTGTTAATAAAAAAAACATTGCAGATCAAAACAGTTAAGTATTGTAGAATATATAAAAACAAAAAATTAAAAATGAATTAAGAAATCTCAACATCCTTCAAATGTTTAGAGGTATGCTTTCTACTACGTCTCATCATTCTTGATATCAATTTCCCTGGGTTGTGGTGTTGCTTTTCATATTGCTTGATTTTGAAAGGTATTACGGGTTTGCGCCGATGGAAGTTGACATCATTTTCCTTTTATGACCATAATTTAGCAGTCTCAGTCAGTGAGTGCTAATTAGGAGGAGTTAATGAGCATTAATATTAAACCTTTACGCGATAATGTTTTAGTAAAACGTCTACAGTCTGAATCAAAAACAGCTGGTGGAATTATCATTCCTGATACGGCTAAAGAAAAGCCGATAGAAGGCAAAGTATTAGCAATCGGAGATGGCGGTCGTGATAAAGATGGCACGCTTATTCCTATGACTGTCAAAGTGGGTGATCGTGTTGTATTTGGAAAATGGGCAGGAACAGAAATGGATCCTGACCATGTGGTTATGAAAGAACAGGATATTCTAGGTATTGTTGCAGCTTAAGGGAGGATTCATATGTCTGTAAAACAAGTTCGTTTCGGGTCTGAAGCACGTCAAAAAATGCTTCGTGGTTTCGATAAATTGGCTAATGCCGTCAAGGTAACGTTAGGTCCAAAAGGTCGTACGGTTATTTTGGCGAAATCATTTGGCAGCCCTCGCGTCACAAAAGATGGTGTGACTGTTGCCAATGCGTTCGAAGAGCTAGAAGATAAGTTCGAAGATATGGGTGCCCAGTTGGGACGTCAAGTTCCTTCAAAAACTGGCGATATGGTTGGTGATGGAACAACAACAGCAACCGTTTTGGCTCAATCCATGATTCACGAAGGGTTTAAAGTTGTTGCTGCCGGAATGAATCCTATGGATATTACCCGCGGTATGGACTTGGCTTTGAACAAAGCCACAGAATTCTTAAAGTCACAATCCAAAGCCATCAAAACCAATGAGGAAATTACTCAAGTGGGAACAATTTCGGCCAATGGAGAATCTGAAGTTGGTGAAATGCTAGCCAAGGCTTTTGAGAAAGTTGGCAAAGAAGGTGTTATCACAATCGAAGAAGCTAAATCAGTGAATTCCGAACTGGATGTTGTTGAGGGTATGCAATTTGATCGTGGATATATTTCGCCTTATTTCTGCACCAATATGGAAAAGCGTATTTGTGAATTAGAAAATCCATTAATTCTTATTTTCGAAAAGAAGCTGGCAACTCTTCAGCCGTTGCTACCCGTGCTTGAAGCTGTTGTACAAGCTAATCGTGGTCTTTTGATTATCGCCGAAGATGTTGAAGGTGAAGCTTTGGCCACATTGGTTGTCAATAAACTTCGTGGTGGATTGAAGATTGCTGCCGTGAAAGCACCTGCTTTTGGTGATCGTCGTAAATCAATTTTAGAAGATATCGGTGTGTTAACCGGCGGAACCGTCATTTCTGACGATCTTGGCATGAAGCTGGAAAATGTATCGATTGCTCATCTTGGTAAGAGTAAAAAAGTGCGTATTACAAAAGATGATTGCACTATTATTGACGGTGAGGGCACGAAGGCTGATATTGAAATGCGTTGTGCTCAGATTCGCGCTCAAGCATCAGAAGCAACTTCTGATTATGATCGCGAAAAACTACAAGAGCGTTTAGCGAAGCTATCTGGTGGCGTAGCCATTATTCGTGTTGGCGGTGCAACGGAAGTTGAACAAAAAGAACGCAAGGACCGTGTTGAAGATGCAATGCACGCAACAAGGGCTGCACTTCAAGAAGGTATCTTGCCTGGTGGCGCTGTAGCTCTTCTGCGCGCCATCAAAGAATTGGATGGATTAAAAGGCATTAACCAAGATCAACAGGTTGGTATTCAAATTGTTGCCAAGTCATTATCCGAACCTTGCCGTCAGATTGCTGAAAATGCAGGTCTAGATGGTGCAGTGGTTGCAGGTAAAATCTTGGATAACAAAGATTTCAATTTTGGGTTTAACGCCCAAACGTGTGAATATGGTGATATGGTGAAAATGGGTATCCTAGATCCTACAAAAGTAACAAGAACAGCTCTAGAAGATGCCACGTCAGTTTCGAAGATGTTCTTAACGATCGAAGCGGCTGTGGGTGATAAGGTAGATGAAGGCAAGATGTCTGCAACAGCCGGTATGGGTGGTTCCGGTATGGGTGGCATGGGCGGTATGGACTACGGCATGTAGTTTTCTTGAAGTAGCGTCGCTATTGAAATCCAAGAAATGAATGTTCACACAAAACTTTAAATTAAGCTTGTTTGTCGCGAAATTGTCTTGGAACGCTTAATCAGACGTCATAATAAGATTGCTTTTCTATATCAAACTGTAACGTGCTCACAACGCGGATGATTTTTTCTAAAGATTCACTTTGAGCGTATTCGTTGTTTGGATTGTTTTTGCCAAAAATTTGAAATTGTCCCTGATTGGCTTGACGTAAGGATCCTATTTTAACGCCAGTGTCTTTGGAGAATTGTATAGCCATTTTCTGTGCGTTTATAACAGCTTCTTTTAACATTTGAGGACGCAAGTCATTAAATTGTGTGCAAAGAAAAGAAGGGTGCCTGTTATTATCCCATACGACTCTTAAGATAATACCTTGTGCGACGAGTTCGTCGATCTCAGAGAATGCTTTTTGAACTAGTTTGGCTTTTTTCGTTTCTACGACAACTTGTGCCTCTATGCTAAATCGCACATCAGGTTGTAAGACGACATTTTCTTTCGTTGCGGTTGCTTGGTCTTTTACAGCTGTTGCTGTAAAAGTGATTTCATGGTCTTCAAATCCTTGGTTATGGAGAAACTGACGAATGATGTTCTTAGTTGATGTAAGTTTTATGCGGGCTTCATCGAGTGTTTTGGCATGGGTTTCAAAAGGAATAGTCCAAATTGCGTAATCTGACGTGATAGATTTTTCGACCAATTCTTTGACGGTGATAGTGCGGTCGTTTGTTTTAAAACGCATTAACGAAGAGCCAATTAAATAGCCAGAAATCGTTGCGGCAATTGTTAGAAACAGTCCGAAAGTGATAACGGTTACCAGTAGATTTTTAGAAAGATAGTTAGGGGTTGGGGTAGACATGGGACATAAAGAATCGTTAAGAACAACCCCATTTTATGGGACGAATGGTTAAGAAATGGTTTCCTGCGCCGTTTCTCTCGCTGACAATAAATCAACGGTTCAATTATTTCTTGTTGTGAAAAATACTTGACGCTCGGTGGGTAACGGGATCACTATAAATGAAGATTAATTTACTCTGCTCTCAAGTCGTGCGCCGTTCACAGCTGCTTTTGCCCCTTCTTAAAGAAACGCCTCAAGAGGCGCAGGTTATTTCACACCAGCTTATGCTGCGAGCGGGTATGATTAATCAGACGGCTGCAGGAATTTATTCGTGGTTGCCATTGGGAAGTCGCGTATTAGCGAAGGTCGAAAAAATCATAGAGGAAGAATTGAATGCTGTTGGGTGTCAACGTATTATCATGCCCACTGTGCAACCGGCCGATTTGTGGAAAGAAAGTGGTCGGTATGATGCGTATGGTAAAGAAATATTACGCATTAAAGATCGACATGATCGAGAAATGCTTTATGGACCAACGGCTGAAGAGGTTACGAACGATCTTGTAAGACAGTTTGTGAATTCCTACAAACAATTACCTTTGCATCTATATCAAATTGGTATGAAGTTTCGCGATGAAATTCGGCCCCGTTTTGGCGTAATGCGTGGGCGTGAGTTTTTAATGAAAGATGGTTATTCATTCCATTTAACAGAAGCTGATGGTCTGCGAGAGTACGAGGTGATGTTCAATACGTATATGCGTATTTTTGAGCGAATCTTTGCTAATATTACTATGCAAGACGGTCCTAGTCAGCTTGTCAGGCCAATTGCTGTTCGTGCTGATAGTGGTCCTATTGGCGGCAGCAATAGTCATGAATTTCAAATCCCTGCCGCTACCGGAGAAAGTGCGATCTATTATGATAAGAAATATTTAGAAGCGACAGACCGTACGTATAAAAGTCTTAAAGATTTATATACAGCAGCGGATGAGATGTATGATCCAAAGGCGTTGCCAACTGATCAGATAAAATCTAATCGAGGTATAGAAGTTGGGCATATTTTCTTTGTAGGAGCGGATAAATATTCAAAAACCCTAAACGTACAAGTATCTGATCATAAAGGTAATTTGATTCATCCTTATATGGGGACTTACGGCATCGGATTGACGCGTATTGTGGGTGCTTTGATAGAAGTAAGTTCTGACAAGCACGGTATTGTTTGGCCGGATAGCGTAGCTCCTTTCCAAGTTGGTTTGATCAATTTACTGCAAGATGATCCGTCTGTTGCTGATGATTTTTATCACAATATGTTGGATAGGGGAGTAGAAGTCATCTACGACGATCGTGCCGTTAGTCCTGGTATCAAATTTTCAGAAATGGATTTAATTGGTATTCCTGTGCATGTCATCATTGGAAAGTCATATTTGCAGGATGGAAAATTTGAAGTTAAAGACAGGCGTACAGGTCTTAAGCGGCGGATGGCCATGGATGAGGTCTCTGTACAACTGAAAATAGGTCAAGTAAGCTAGTACAAAAGTTTTAGGTATAGATTTTCATGCGTGCGTTTTTTTTATTTTTTGTATTAACTGGTTGTGCCCCTTTATTAATTGGCAGTGGTGCTGCCGTTGTTGGTGGAATGGCTTATAAAGAAAAAGGGATTAGCGGGTCTTTAGAAGATACCAGTCTTTCTATGAAAGTAAAAAAACGTTTACGCAAACGCGATCATGATTGGAATACTTCTTTACGTCGAAAGGTTCAGATTTGCGTTCACAATGGAGAGGTTTTGTTGACAGGTTATGTGAACAGCGAAGAAGAAAGTCGTTGGGTAGAGCAGGCTATTTGGGAAGTATTCGGTGTGAAAAGTGTTATCAACCAACTTGTTACAGGCCAACCACAAGGGAACACACTAAGCGATATTGCTATTACAACGAAATGTAAGCTGATGCTTTCAACGCATGCGCAGATCAATATTCGAAGCTTAAATTATTCAATTAAAACAGTAGATAGTGTTGTTTATGTCATGGGTATTTCACGCTCTGCACGTGAACAGCAGATTGTTTTAAATACAGTGGCACGCATCAAGGGAGTCAAGAAAGTTGTTTGTTTAGCTCGGTTTAGAGAGGAAGTTTTAAGCTAAAATTACAGCCATTTCTTTTCTAAATTAGCCATTTGACCAGATTTTTTAAGTTTTTCTAGCGTTTTATTTACTTGATTACGAAGAGGAGAGTCTTTTTGAAAAACAATGCCAGAACCATTGTCGTCTCGTTTGAGAAAGTGATAAGTTAACTCAGGATTCTTTTTACAGAATGTAGTTGCTTGAGAGTAATCGATAATGACGCCGTCCAATTGTTTTGCTTTTAATGCTTCAATTAGTTGTTGGCTTAAATTCATCGTGATAACATTTTTGAAGTGTCGGTCTTTCAACCAATTTACAAAAGTTGTGCCTAATTGTGCCCCCATTTTTTTATTGTTGATTTCTTTTTCATCATTGATAGGCATGTTTTTTCTGGATACAACTGTGAGACGATTAAAAAAGTAAGGATCTGAAAAATCTACTTGTTTTTTTCGCTCATCTGTAATGCCAACAGATGAGATAACCATATCGATTTTGCCTGATCGTACGGAGTTTAGTAAAGCATTAAACGACATATCTACGAATTCTACCTTCTTGTTTAGTTCTTGACTAATGAGATTTGCCAAATCAATATCATAACCAACTAATTCATTTTGATCATTGCGGGATTCGAAAGGGGGATAATCTGAACAGGTTCCTACTTGTAGAACATTGGGGTTTTTTTGAATATTTTGACATCCACTAATCAATATGGCCGTTAAGATGCTAAGAGGTAATTTCCAGTTGAACATTATTAATACAAAAGTTCTATTTGAATTAGATTGTGGCACCATATTATGAAGCAAACAAGTGACAGCGTGTCTGATCGCATTTACAATATGGGAAGTGAGTCTGATTACTGAAAGAGATGCAATTAGGTCAGGCAATTAGGCATTATCTGGATCCACAGCTGGCGGAGCAGGGGTATGTTTTAGTTAATGTCCAACATCAAAAGGACAAATATCATGGTATAAAAATCACGCTAACAATTGATCGTACTGATGGTAAGAGCGTTAGTCATGATGATTGTGCTGCGGTAACACGTATTGCGAAAGTCCAGTTTGAAGAGCTGCTAGAAGATTATATTCTTGAGGTTTCGTCTCCTGGTGTAAAAAAACAAAAACCTGAGGCGCCAACAGAATGACGAAAGAGCTAAAAGTACGTGTTCGTACATTAAAGTCGACTTATAAAATCACATCTGCTATGAAAATAGTTGCCGCAACAGCATTTAGCAGACTAAAACAGAACGTTTCTGTCATGTTTGGTTTTCTAGATTCTTTAATTGATCTGTCTAAGCAAGCAAAAAAATCTAGAAGTAACACTGGTAGTGGCAGGCGATTACTTATTGTTATAGGTGGAGATCGTGGTTTGTGCGGTGGTTATAATACGGCTGTGCGTAAGAAGGCGAGTCTCTATTTAAAAGAATTTCCTGCTGCGAATGTTGCATTTATTGGTGTTAAGGCTGTTTTAAAAGGTCAAGAGAGTATTTTTTCAGAAACCATAGATGACCTAAGAAATTGGGATGTTTTGTCGGAGAGATTGGTTGCATTGTGGGATCAGTATAGTGCTATCGATGTTATTTATACGGCCTTTTATTCTGTTTACAATCAACAAGTCACCCTGGTTTCCGTGTATCAAAGTGTGGAGGGTGCTGCAGTTGTCCAGCCTGAAGTTTTGGATGAAACAACAATTGATATTTTGCCTGCTATCTATACAGCAACCGTCATGCGTGCAATGATTAATGCTCAATTGTGCGAATTTTCAAGTCGCATGCTTAGTATGGATAATGCGACCCAAAATGCAGAAAAAATGATAGAAATGCTTCATTTGAAGATTAACAAAATGAGACAAGCGATGATCACAAAAGAATTGGCAGAAACAGTATCGGGATATATTTAATTTTACTTAACTTTTACTTAATTATATTTTAATATATAAATATAAGCCTGCTTTTAATTTGTTTTCGTGTTTTTGAAAGACCTCTTAAAATTTTGCGGGACTTCCTTGATAGGAAGGCTTGCTGGCATGACGAGAGAAGTTATGTTCAGTGCTGTGTTTGGAGTTAGTGTCGTAGGAGAAGCTTTTCTTGTGGCGCTTCGCTTGCCAAATTTATTAAGAACTTTTTTTGCGGACGGTGCTGTTTATGGTGCTGTTATTCCAGAGTTAGCAGAAGAAAATGTTAAAAATGGTAAAAAAAGTACTTTTAAATTATTAACAGATATTATTGCTACATTTTCTATTGTTTTGATGGTTTTGACATTTGTTATTGAATTTGGTGCGCCTATTGTCCTCAAATTCATGGCTCCTGGATTGATCGAAGGATCTGAAAGATGGCAGGCTACGCTAAAAGCATTGCGTATTTTATTTCCTTATTTGTGTTGCCTTTCAATAAACACGTTTTTCGTTTCCTTGTTAAACGTATTGGGGCGCTACTGGGTACATCCTGTGCTCGGTGTTCTTTTGGGTGCTGTTAACTGCAGTGTGATGTATTACGCTAAAGACTTTCCTGATAATCTGAAATTGATCTACCAGTGTGGATCAATTATATTGGCAGGTCTGATAATGATCTTATTTACAATTTCTTTGTGTTTTCACGACGGATATCGTTTCCCTCGTCCCAAAATACAATTATCAGATCGTATGAAGGGTGTGTTTGCGCGTATGGCAAAAACGTCCATTGCTACATTCGGGTTGCACGTTAACGTTTTTGTCGATATGTGTTTAGCGTCTTATTTGCCAATGGGACAGTTGACGTATCTGTTGTTTGCCGATCGTATCCATTTATTGTTTGTTGAATTGTTTGGAACATCTATGGGTACTGTTTTGTTGCCAAACTTCGCTGTCATTAAAGATGATACAAAAAAACTTAGAGGTATGTTTGAAGATGCGTTCATGATTAGTTTTCAAGTCGCTGTGCCAGTGGCTTGCATATTGTTTTTGTGCAGTGATATATTCGTGAAATTGTTTTATGGGTACGGGAAATTTACGATAGAAAATTGTTATTACTGTGCACGTGCGCTATCAGCTTTTGCAATTGGTATGCCTGCATACGTTTTCACAAGAATATTATTAAGTTTCTTCTTTGCACAGAAACGCAACATTGTACCCATTGTTGTGACATCTATAACGATTGCTATCAATCTAATGAACAATTATTTCCTCATGCCAAAATTCCAATACATTGGACTTGCTCTTTCAACCGTTGGTGCTATGTGGGCAGGCGTATTTATTTATTTGGCCATTATATTACGCGATCTTTCTAGTATGTCATTCTACGTCGATCTCATTCGATCCGTATTATGGACAACTATTTTTGGTTTAATTTGTTATCTTATAAGACTAGAATATCCTTTCAATTCAGACGATTTATTTGTTACACATTTTATGAATCTAATGATTATTAGTAGTACGCTTGTGGGATATTTTTATTTTGGGAAGAAGTTAAGGATTAACCGTATTGGAAGAACTAAGGTGATTTGTTGATGTTTACTTTATTTTCATCACCTGACGATAAGCAATATAGAAAAACGTTGGCCATGTTATGTGCACACGTTAACAATCTTCCCATCAGTTATAATTTGCCAGAATTTATAAATGAAATGTATGCAATCGTTCTTGATTTGAATAATTCATTTGTAAAAAGTTCTTCTTATTTGGAAAGATTTTGGCAAATAGATTTGCCTACCCATGTCGAATCGTGGATTAAAAATATTGCTATTTTTTTATTTCTGAAACAAAACATTCAAATGAATTGTGTAAAAGCCAATGGAAGGATGGTTTTTATAAATATGAACAATATTTACTTGTCTTGTGATAATGAAGACGAATATTATACAGATCGATTCAGGCCAGAGGCTCCAAGTTTTGTCGAAGACGTGTTTGCTGCAATTCAAAAATTTGTTGCGCAGTTTGTGCGAACAGATTTTCTTGAGCTTGATCAACAACACATGTTTGCGGTTGATGTTGGTAATAGGCGTTACGAATTTCTCTACACAAAAAACTTTTTTGTTGAAGGGGGGCGAGTTTGTTTATACAGAGACGAAGAGCAGGCCTTACTGGAAGCCGTTCAAAGTCTCGATAATAATGGTATTGTGGATAAAATTTTTGAAAATCCTATTTTATCTGGGAAAAATTTTTATGACCTGTTCTTGTTGGCGCTAGTTTCTCAAGAATTTATTTTGGGATGTTTGCGTGATCAACAGCTTAATACGCCACTATTTCAAGAAGCATTAAAAGAGAATCAATTAGATATAAGAAAAGCTTTGTATTTTTTGACGTCTGTGATTACAGACCATTTGCCAAATCTATACAGTTTACGATGTCTTTTGAATAAACCAAATTCTGAAGAATGGAAAAGCTTCCAACAAAAGGTTATTGTCGATTTGAAGAAATGTTTTCTTTCTGCTCTTTCTCCTGATGTTCTGCTTCCAGAAAAAGATCATCCCTCTTTATATGAAGACGCGTGGCACCACAGTTGGGCCGTTTTAACCTTAATGGATGTTATTGGGATGCCTACAGGCTTTGTGGGGAGTGTTTTGAAGCCCGAGACTTGTCTGCCTTTAACTTGCATGAGTGATAGTGATTATCAAATTTCGACTTCTCTTGTTTATAAGTCGTTACCAATATTAACCGGACATGCTTCAGATGCTTATCAGCCGTTTTTGGAACTGTCCATTACGTCTTCAAAACAATTGCCCTTAGGAATTCATTCGACCATAGAAATAGCTTTGCCTGCGCACTTGGAGAAATTTTTAAACCAAGATCTTCGATGTGTGTTTAACCTTTGGACGACCCAAATGCTAAATCTTGGACAAGGGATTATATCGACAACAAATACATCATTAAGTGTTTTTTTGGAGCAAATACCAATCTGTATATTTTTTGATGATGTTTTGGGGGACAAAGAGTTGAAAATGAATTTTTCACGTCGCTTAGGATTTTATTTTTGGCAAAACATCCGCAAGTCTTCTGTTTTATTGAATCCAAATGTTGAAAAAATCATTCGAGATTTTCTTATTAACAAAATGTCTTTAGTAGATACCGATATGTGTTAGAATCCGTGCCAGAGAATGAAATTTCCAAGTGCAATGCGATAAAGACCAAACCAGACATAGCCAATTCTAGGGGTTAAAAACAGCATCAGGTAAATCATGGCGAAACTTATCAATGCAGAAATTCCTGTTGATTCAAGCATAGCTATCGTTCTTGGTAGTTCTTTTAAATTCAGCAAAAGAGCGCCTGCGATCATGGGCATGGCGGATACAAAAGCGAGATGTATCGTGTTGACGCGTTTAATACCTAAGTATCGAGCTCCGGTAATGACCATTCCCATGCGACTCATCCCTGGGACTAATGCAATAACTTGAAAAAGCCCGATGATAGTGGCGTGACAATTTGATAAAGGAACCATTTCTTCAGTTTCATGACTATCTTTTTTACATCCGTACAGATCCGCTGCTATTAATAGGCAGCCTCCTATGATGCAAGAGGTTCCAATTATCTTTGGCACATGAAAGCTAGACATGTACTGATTCAAGAACAAACCCGCAATAACACCAGGCAAGCTAATGAGTACAAGTTTAAAAACCCACGTGTCTGTCAGTTTTTCTGAAAAAAGATCAATCAAACTGGTGATAATAAAACGTCGGTAGTAAACCATAAGAGCCAATAGACTTCCTAGGTGCAGCATGATTTTTTCTGTCATGGGAATAGGAGTGTTGGCTAGCCACGAAAAAATAGTAAGATGTGCCGATGAACTAATCGGTAAAAATTCCGAAACGGATTGAATGATGGTGGTCAACACGGGATAATAGATCATACCAGTACAGATGACGTTCTTCTTTTTATTATATGCGCATTTTGTATCATTATCCTCTTTGTCCTTTTTCCCGTCGTGTAAGAGTTTTGTTGAATGAAAAAAAGCTTGATTATACGTTGAAAATCGAACATTTTTGGGAACAGCGTACAGAGTTCATGAAACTAAATCATGCTATGGAAGTTCCGGTTTTGGTTGATCTGAACAATGCGCAAATCGCAGATAGTGATGTTATTGTTGAATATATTGAAGAAATGTACGACCGAATTCCTCTTTACTCTTCGGATCCGATTCAAAAGGTAGAAATTAGACGTTTAAGCAACTGGTTTGCTCATAAGTTTTCTGCTCTGGTAACGCTACCTATACTTCAAGAAAAAGTGTTTTCACGCATGAAAAACAAGAACGCGATTCCCAACTCAAATCGCATTAGAGAAGCAAAAAAAGAAATTAACGATCATATGAGTTATATCGCTTGGCTGATTCAGCGTAATGATTGGTTAGCTGGGGCCGAGTTTTCAATGGCAGATATTACCGCCGCAACACAGTTGTCTGTTTTGGATTATTTGGGTGATATTTATTGGGAAGACTACCTCGAGGTGAAGTCATGGTACATGAGGATTAAATCTCGTCCATCATTCCATGCGATTTTAACAGATCAAATTCCTATTCTCGCTCCCAGCGCACACTATGGAAATTTAGATTTTTAAAAATATCTTTGTAATTTTTTTGTTCGTTTTGCCAGAATAGATTTCAGTTTTCTTAATGCTTTTATCATAATGATTCTGGTTCTGGTGGTAGTTAAGCCTATATTTTCTGCTACCTCTGCGGTAGTTTTTGTCTGTTTCTCAAGATATAGTTGCCGGATGATATTGGCTTCAACATCTGAAAGTTCTGTAATGGCAACGCTTAACCACTGACTTCTTCGTTGAAACAACATATTATCCAGACCATCTTCTTCGATATCACAGTTTGGATCGGCAAATTTTTCATAAATCTGATTGTCGTCCATAGAAACGTTGCAGACAAAGCCGCTATCTAGCCCGTACAAATCACAAGGGTCCGTGTAAAGATAAATCCTTTTTTGTGTTTCACTGTATTCTGATAAAAGTTCCAAGCGCTTTTTTTGGTTTTTAACCGTGTAAAGAAAAGCAAGAATATGTTCTTGAATAAAGGCTTTAACCCACCATTTTGCGTAGGTTGAAAAACGAGCGCCATTTGTGATTTGAAATTTTTCAATGGCGCGTATTAATCCCAGTAGACCTTCTTGGATGAGGTCTTCAACAGCAATGGTTGTATAGTTTTTATACACAACAGCTTCTTTAACTACGATTTTGGCGTGACTTGTAATCAAAAGGTCATAATTTTTTTGGTTAAATCTGTCGTTAAGTAAAGACATTTCCTCTTCTAAAGAGATGTTTGGTCTGTGGAGCAAGCATTTAATATAATTTTTCTTTTGGCCACCTAGAAGCATGGAAATCATTTCAAAGACAGGCAGATACATCATGTTATCGAACAAAAATTAAGATCTGGTAAAGAACTATCTGATTGATTTTTGAGGATGCTTGTGGTGTAATCATGAAAGCGGGGTAGAGCAGCCCGGTAGCTCGTCAGGCTCATAACCTGAAGGTCGTTGGTTCAAGTCCAGCCCCCGCAACCATTTAAATATTCAGGTGTTCATGCAAAAGCAGCAATTACAGCAAATCATTGAAAAGATCGAAGTTCTTGATCGTGAAAAACAACAAGTGATGGAAGCTATTAAAGACGTTTTTGGAGAAGCCAAGAATGCAGGGTTTGATGTGCCCATTCTGAAAAAGATTTTGCGCATGCGCAAAATGAAACCAGAAGCTTTGGAAGAAGAAGATATGTTGATCCAGACCTATCGCGAAGCTATCGGTTTGTAATGACAAAAAAAACCATCAATCTCATTGATGGATATGGATACGTTTTCCGTGCCTACTATGCACTTCCTCCCATGACAGATCCAAAAGGCGTGCCCGTTGGAGCCGTTTTCGGTTTTTGTCGTATGTTGCTTAACTTGCTTGCAAAACACGAGGGAGAACTGCTTGCTGTTGTGTTTGATAGTGGAGGGAAAAACCATCGACATCATTTGTATCCGGCCTATAAATCCAACAGGCCTCCGGCTCCGGAGGACTTAGTTTCTCAGTTTCCTTTAGTGCGCGACGTTTGTCAGGTGTTAGGTGTGCCAATTATTGAGGAAGCGAATCAAGAGGCAGACGATTTAATTGCGACTTATGCTCGCTTAGGAGCCAAAGAGGGCTATTTGGTGAACATTGTGTCATCGGATAAAGACTTGATGCAGCTTGTTAACGATCGTATTACGATGTACGATCCCATAAAAAACAAAACAATTGATCGAACGGGAGTTATCGAAAAATTTAATGTTCACCCAGAACAAGTGATTGACGTTCAAGCCCTCATGGGGGACAGTACTGATCATGTGCCGGGGGTTCCTGGTATTGGACCAAAAACAGCCGCGCAGCTTATCAACGAATACGGATCTTTAGATAATTTATATGCGCGAATTGAGGACGTGCCCGCATCGAAGCGCAAAGAAAATCTTATCAGACACAAAGATTTAGCCTATATTTCAAAAAATTTGGTTACATTAGTCGATCTATCTGTAGAGCATGATATTCATAATTTCTTAGTGCGATTCGATAACGAAAAAGCGCTATCGTTTATGCGGGTGTACGGGTTTGAAAGTTTGATAAAAAAAATAAAACTTTCCCCCAAAAAGCCGGAAAACATTCCATTTAATCCTCTTCACCTAACTGCAAATGATAGATTGGGTCCGAAAGATGGTGAGAACAATGTTTTTGCTGATCTTAAAACAACATTAAAATCACGACCAGATTTGGATCCATTTCAGGTGCATGATTTAGCCTCTTTATCCCTGTGTTTATTTCAAGGAAAATACAAGCATACATTAACTGATATTCGTGCTGCGCTGAATATGCCAGAGGCATCGGAAACAGAATTGTTTGATACGATGTATGGTATGGCTCTTGAGCGTAAAATTATCGATAATTATTTGGGTTGCGATCGTTTTATACCTTTTGTATTAACAGATATGGAAAGGGCTGGCATTACAGTTGATGCGTTGTATTTACAAAAATTACAGCAAAAATATACTGAACAAATCCAAGAAACAGAAAAATTAATTTATAAAACAGTAGGAATGGAATTCAATATTAATTCTCCTAAGCAATTAGGTCATGTTTTATATGAAAAGAATAATTTTCAGGCGGCGTCTAAGACAAAAACAGGACAGTTGTCGACGGATGCGGATACTTTGAAAAAACTAGCTGATAGTGGGTATGAATTGCCCAAACAGATTTTAAAATATCGTACCTATGCAAAAATTTTATCGACATATGTGCAGCCCTTAATTGATAAGGCAGAGCAGGGGAAAATTCATAGTACATTTTCACACGTTCAGACATTAACAGGGCGATTGGCATCTTCTAACCCAAATCTGCAGAATATCCCCATTAGGACAGAAGATGGTAAGACAGTGCGACGGGCTTTTGTTGCGTCGTCAGATGATCATATGTTGATGAGTTTCGACTATTCCCAGATTGAACTTCGTTTGTTGGCACATTATGCTGACGAACCTGTGTTGATTGAGGCGTTCCAAAAGGGTGAAGACATTCATAAAACAACAGCGCAACACTTGTTTGGGAATGTCTCTGATGAGATGAGACGAATTGCCAAGACTGTGAATTTTGGAATTGTTTATGGAATTAGTGCGCATGGATTGTCCGAAAATTTAGGGATCAGTCGTACGGAAGCGAAAAAGATCATCGATGATTATTTCGTTCGTTACCCTGGTGTTCGTGTTTATATTGACCATCAAATTCAGCTAGCTAGAGCTCAAGGCTATGTAACAACGGTAACGGATCGACCGATTTATATTATTGATATCAAGGCTTCTCACGCTGGGCAAAGGCAGTTTGCCGAACGTCAGGCGACAAATGCTCCCTTGCAAGGATCGAATGCTGAACTAATCAAACGGGCTATGGTGAAGATCTATTTTTGGTTATCCCAGCAAAAATTAAAAACACAAATGGTTTTACAGGTTCATGACGAACTGATTTTTGATGTCCCAAAATCAGAAATTGAGCAAATAAAAGAATTTGTTGTCAAGACAATGACCAATATTCACAAGTTAAAGGTTCCGATTGTTGTAAACTGCGGAATGGGGAATACGTGGTTATCAGCGCATTAAAATATGGCGGAGAGAGAGGGATTCGAACCCTCGATACAGGTTATCCCCGTATAACGGTTTAGCAAACCATCGCCTTCAGCCACTCGGCCACCTCTCCATCTAGTTAAAGGATATACAACTAAAGACCTTGCGTCAAACGCAGTTTATCTTCTTCCGTTAACTGATAATCTTGATGGGAATGGATTGAAAAAAAAGATGCTGTATAAATTTGGACGCGTCTCGGTTAATGTACAAGAGTGGCATGTAAGATTATTTCGTTAAAAAAAGTAAAGAAAATTAGTGCGGAAAGTAAAAAGAACAAGACTCTTCCCTATTGATAAATATTTAATAACGTAGCGCGTTTTGATGCTAAATAGCTAATGTCATGTTCGTCTGCTTAGCACCTTAACGTCCCTGGTTTAAGGATGCGTCAGTGAAGGAATCATGCTATAAAACTGTATATAGATGGAGAACTGTGAAGCGTTTTGGCATTTTCAGATGAGCAACTTAAGCGGTCGGCAACATACCTGGCGATAGTAGTTTCTGTTGTATTGATTATTCTAAAATTGGTCGTTTGGAACATTACAAAATCTGTCAGTGTCCAAGCATCCATGTTGGATTCTATGTTGGATGCCCTCACATCTTTTATCAACTTTTTAGCGCTGCAATATTCATTAAGACCTGCCGATACAGAGTATCGTTGGGGGCATGGTAAAGCAGAAGCCTTGGCGGGATTCGCGCAGGGTGTGCTCATTACGTTGTTTTCCTGTTTTTTGATTTTTTCAATAATACATCGTTTGTTTTATCCAGAACCTTTGGTTCCTTCGTTTATCAGTATTCTTATGGTCGTATTTGCTAGTTTTTTAACGCTTATTTTAGTTGCATGGCAAAAATACGTTGTTAAAAAAACAGGATCCCTCATCATCAAATCTGATAGTGTGCATTATGAAACGGATCTATTATCCAATTTTGGTATCCTATTAAGCTTATATGTTTCCATGAAATTTAATTTTATTTATGTAGATTTTATGGTGGGTGTTTTAATTGCAGTTTACTTGATGATATCGGTGTGGAAAATTTTGTGGTCTTCTATCGATATTCTTATGGATAAAGAATTAGATGGTGCAATTAGGCAACGTATTACTGAATTGGCTTTATCTCATCCAAAAGTCAAAGAAATTCACGATATGCGTACGCGTTCAGGAGGGGCAAAACGCTTTGTTCAGTTCGCTATTAAGTGTAGAAAGAAACAGTCTGTTGAAGAAATGGAGAAGGTAACGCACGAGGTCTATTCCAGTCTTCAAAAGGTTTTCCCGGATATGGATATTACAATTATTTAGGAAATGAGCTAATTCTTTACCAATTATTTACAATTATCTACAAAAGATGAATATATAGGTTGTGTTTTGAAAATATATGAAAAAAGATAATTTCCTAGCTTACTATAATCAGGAAATAGAATATTTACAGCATGCGGGTGCTCGTTTTGCGGAGTATCATCCTAAGGTTGCTCAACGCCTCAAGATTAACGACAACCATATTGCCGATCCTCATACGGCTCGGTTGATTGAATCGTTCGCGTTCTTAACGGCCCGTATCAACTATAAAATCGATCAGAATTTTTCAGAATTGGCGACGCGTCTTTTAGATGTTTTGTATCCTCATATGACAAAACCGATTCCCGCCATGTCTATTGCGCAAATTACTTTGCCAGATTCGGCGTATGAAACACTAGATCATATAGACTTTAAGCGCCATCATTCCTTTTATGCCACGTCAGGGACAGAAAAATTACACTGTCGTTTTAGATCTATTTTCCCTATATCCATATGGCCTATTCATATTGCCGACGTGAGATTGCAATCAGAAGACACTTTAATTTTTCCTCAAAACCAAGAACCTTCATTTTTACGCATCACATTGGAATGTAAAGATTTTTCAAAACTTGATTGTGATGATTTGGTATTCCATATCCAAACGCCCATTCAAAAAGCGTCTAAAATTCATCAAGCTTTGTTTCAACAAACATCTCACACCGTTTGGGCGCTTCAAGATAATGACTCAACCCCTGTTTGTTTGGGATCAGACAGTTTAGATATTGTTGGTTTTGATGAAGATGAATGTATTCTTCCTACAAAGTACGGCACAAATTTTTCATATCATTTGTTACAAGAGTTTTTCGTGTTTCCTGAAAAATTTATGTTTTTTAGATGTAAAAATTTAAAAAAAATATTATCAAACGCTCATGAAAAAGTTCAATTGCTATTTCCTATTCATGCGATTGATGGAAGCATAGCCAACCAAATCTCTACAGAAGATTTTTGTTTAAATGCGGTTCCTATTGTTAATTTGTTTTCTATGAAAAGTGATCCGATTTTACTGGATCACACGCAAATGGAATATCGATTATCTCCGCAAGAAAATTACGACGCTTTTTATGAAGTATATGATGTAACTAAAGTTGAATGTACCCGCAAAGACGTTGAGGTACATCCATTTTTCGATATTCATCATAGAAACGGTGAAGACAAAGTCTATTGGATGTCTCGCCGCGATAGTGCTCAAATGCGGGGATTGGTGGGAAGTGATGTCTTTTTATCATTTGTAACGCATGATTTTAAACCGATTCCCGAAGATCAGCTGACGATATACGCCGAAGTTTTGGCAACCAACCGTGATTTGGCGGATGATATTCCAAAAGATGCGATTTTACATAGTGAACATGCGCAGTCATTCAAAGAAATTCGTTGTATAACTCATCCGCGTTCTGTGCCTTACCAATATCAAAAAGGTGATTATTTGTGGAAGTTAATTGCTCAATTATCTTTGAATCACATGAGCTTTTCTGATCCTCAGTATGCTTTAGACGCGTTGCAAGAAGTATTAAGATTACACGCGCAACGAGCACAGAACGATATGGCAGCAGATTGTATAGAAAAAATAGAAGTTGTACCCGCTGTGAAGCGTTTAGGAGAAGAACATTGGCGTGGGTTTGTTCGTGGATTTGAGATTGTTTTGCACATGAAAGACTTCGATGCGGATTCATATTTGCTGTTTTTGATGTCGAAAATTATACATATTTTCTTATCGAACCAAGTGGGTATTAATTCTTTTGTAAGCTTAAAGGTGATAGATTCAGAATCAAAACAAGAAAAGATGGTGTGGGAACCCAAAGCTGGAAAACAAAAATTACTTTAGTCTTTCTTTGTGCGACGAAAATCTTCTAGATTGACAACATTATCGCGAAATCCATCTTGTAATTCTTCACTATTTGATTCGTCCCACGCGGGTGTTGGTGACACGGGATCGTCAAAATGCAAACCAAACTTCACGTAAGGATCTACAAAACAAATGATGGAATCGAAAGGAACAGTTAATTCTTCGTCTTGCTCATCAAATCCCAATGTGACTTTGAAATGATCATCAAAAACCTGAAGGTCTTCGTATTCATGCTGAAGAATAATCGTAATTTCTTCAGGATGTTCCTCTGTGATATATGTCGGACAATGCACCTTCGGATGATTGGTAGCAAATGTAATAAGAAAATGATGTTCGTCCGGCATGCCGTGTTCAGCAACGCTTTTCATGACATCTCGGATTACCCTTTTTAATGCATTTTGAACGAGTATATCGTAATCGATTGTTGGTGTTTTCCCCATGAATCACGGCAATCGTTTTCGTGCTGATATTTTATTATAGGTTTTATAGAAGGGTTTGGGTATATGTCGAAACATTAAAGTTTTGGGTGTTGTTTTCTCTTGATTTTAAAAGATTGTCAGCTTAGCATACAGACTAGTATGGTTGTTGGTGGCGAGTTTGTGATTTTATTTGTATTATTTTTATTTTCTGAAGATTTGCTTGGGCCATCATTGGTAAAGGTTCCAGATCTTTCTGCATCGACCTGTTCTCTTTCTCCGGCCGAAACATCTTCTGCGAGAGATTATCATGCCTATTTGAAAACAGGTCCTAACATTGTTTCTCTTGTGTCTGTGGCAAGTACTACAGACACAAAAACAAAAGCTCAAGAATTGACAAAAATTCTTGAAGAGTCAGTTGGCAAAATATCTGTTGATTACAATAATTCGCAGGCTATGATTGGCGATGGATTTCAGATCGTTGGTGCTTGTGGTGTTAAAGGATGGAATGGTATTTTTCGAGTATCGAGTCAAGGCACCAAAAAGGTATATAACGTTCTTGTTCAGAACGCCATGACAGTCGTAATCCGTAACAATTTTATACGAATGCTATTAGGTGTTTACGAAGAAAAAGCAACATATTTTGCTAAATTTATTGAACCGGTAAAGGTGGAGACTGTGAAGGGGCCGAACAATGAAACGGCAGTTGATCAACCGCCTCGCAATAAAGATGGTGGTGTTGAGTCATTACCCCCTTCTCAGCCACCTCAAACAGCCAGTACAAAGGATGATGAAAAACAGCAAAAAAGCTTTTATTTAAAACACTGCTGGTGGCTTTATGATTTTGTTTGTGTTCCCGAAAACAAGTACAAAGTAGCTTTATACACCACCGTTGCTGCTGTGTTTGTGTACTTCTCTGTCAGGAAAAAGTGAGTCTAACCCCCCGACTTACACACTTCTTCTTCTGCGATCAATTAGCACGATGATAACCGCAATCACAAGTACTGCGCCTATTGCTATAATGATCCATGCAAAAGATGGGGAAGTCTTTGTAGAAGATGGGATAATTTCAGGGGCGGAGGTGATCGATAGTTCCCACAGATCGTTCTTTGCTCCGTCGCTGTTGTTATTAGATGTGCCACCAAAAATGACGATTTTGTCACTTATATTGACGGCTATGCAGCCATTTCTGGCAGTGATATTGCCTGTTGTCACAAGCTGAGTCCAAACGTCGGAGGTGGTGTTGTATTGCCACAAGTCAGAAAATTCTGTGCCACTGATGTTGACACCGCCCTCGATATACATATCTGGACCGATGGCCGCCGCGGCATGGCTGTGTCGTGGTGATGGTCCAGTGCCCAGTTGTGCCCATGTGTTATCGCTATAGTTGTAAACATATAAATCGCTAAGATCGCTACCATTCTGATCCAAACCAGCGAATACGAACATTTGCGTCCCAATCGCTACAGCCGAGTGCTTATAGCGCGACGTTGCCCCATCGGAAAGATGTGACCAGGTTCCGTTTTGCCCTACCGAAGGATCGTACTGACGTAAATCACTGAATACAGTAGTGGTATTTTTTCCTCCAAATACCAGCATGTCCGATCCGATTGTTACGGCGGTGTGGTGAGATCTCCCTAAATTATCGGGAGTTAAAGAAGTTTTTAGTCCCCACGAACCTGAAGAATGTTTGTACAGATTATTTTTATAACTACTTCCGTCAAATCCTCCAAAAACGTAAAAATCAGAACCAATAGCCGTCGCCGAGGCTCCAGATCTAGCTGATACTGTCCCGTTCAATAACGACGTCCAAGTACCAATCGCGCTATCATAAGACCAAAAATCGTTTAACAGGCTACCATCGCTGGCAACGCCACCGAACAAAAAGAAGTTTGTCCCTACAGCCGCCGCCGCATAATCATAATGCGGCGCTGTTCCATCACTAAGGCGAGACCATATATAATTAAATGACATTTTAATACAATTAAATACGCACTTAATATAATAATACTATAAAAATAAATAAAATTGAAGCATGTAACGTGTCATTTCTCCCTAGTTGTTCGTGTCATGTATGGACGACAAACTGTTCCCCGGGCGATACAGATTCTTGCGCAAAGCGCTTAGAATTCGTTGGAACCGGGGTCCAGTAATTTATCACAATGTATTACTCAAATCTTCCCAATTTGGATTCCTAGATTCGATTAGTTTAAGTTTCCAAACGCGTCGCCATCTTTTCATTCTATATTCATTGGCTTGAGCATCTTCCACACGATCAAATGCTTCGGCGTAGACCAAATTGTAAATGTTGTAGCGCTGCGTAAATCCTTTCACATATTTATTTATTCTTGTGTTGCATCACGCGCGTGGCAAGATCGTTTGTCATACCGATGTACAGGGTACCATTTCGTTTTGAGGCGAGTATATAAACGTAATAAGGCATAAGTATAAAGACGATATTTTTTATAATTTAGAACAAACGGATAAAAATTAAGTTAAAAACTGGACCCCGGTACTAACAGGCTCTATGCGCTATCGCGCAAGATCCTGTAACGCCCGGGGAACAGCTGATACTGTTTACTCTCGTCCCTACATGACACAATTTTAAATAAAAACACGAAGCAGACTATCAGGGATCTTCTGTTTAGATTTTCATCGGAAAAATACCGCCATTAATAATATTTCCAGGATCGGTTGCTAAAAGACGCGTGCTACTTATATTTGCGTTCGTCCGATTCAGATAAGATACGTAAAGACCGTAAGGGGTGGTACCACCCATCCAATAAATCATATTTTCCAAAATTGACATCGCTGTGAGAGTGTATCCTGTATTTGTAATATATGAACAATTCGTAATAGATGTAGGATTTGTGGCATTAATGTTGCAGGCTGCAACTTCTCCCTGAGAACTATCCGCCACATAAATCTTCCCATGAACAGGATCGACGTAGATTGAAAGAGGATTAGGATTATAGGAGCCACCCGACAACGTTGTTACATTTGTTGGGGCGGCTGGCGCACTGGCATTCATTCGACCAACACGTAAACCACTACTTCCACCGAAATACATAAAACCATTGATCGCATCAACATAAACAGCATACCCCCATCCCGGTCCTTGCTGAAGTAATACTTGAGTGTTTGATATGTTCATCGGATTATAAACATTTGTTTTTCCAAAATAAGTATATCCTCCATCAATATTCGTCCAATATATGTTTCCATTGCTTGTATCGACATGTATTCCACTTGGTGAGTGCATATACGTCGTATTCCCCTGCAAAAGCACTCGTGAATTATTCAATGTCGGATCGATTTGTACACATCCAATACGGGAATTCGCATTATTGGTATAGAACACCACCCGCTGTTCCGTACGAGATTTCGAGATGGACCGTGGATCTGTAAAGACCGGGGATGGGGATTCAGAATCCTGCTTTGTCCCTGTAAACCCAGGCACCTTTTCAAAATGTCCAATCAAAAAATTCCCTTCACCGCCCATTAAATTTTTAGAATCTATCAAAAAGTTTGTAACAGCTGTAGGTGCTGTAGGTGCATCAAAATTCATTTCTCCCCTTTTGATAACCGCAGGATTGCCAGTACGATAAAAAATCTGATTATCCGTTAAATCCATCATGAAAGGAGTAGCGCTATAAGAAGTCAATTGTTGAGTACTTGTAATCGCTGTGGGATTTTGAGGATTTATGTTGCCAACACACAAATTGCCTGTATTTATATCACCCCAATAGATTTTTCCTCTTAATCTATCTATAACAAATGATCTTGCTCTTGGCCCATTTGTAGGACTCACAATATTTGTAGGGGGGGCTGGGTTCTTAGGATTGATAGAACCAACTTTTAAATTAAAGTTATAACCACTCCAGTACAGTTTTTGATATTTTAGATCAAGAAAAACTTGATACACCCAATTTGCACCCGCTGTATCAATTAACTTTTTAACATTAGTGATTGCAAGGGGGTTAAGCGGATCACCAATATCACCGACATACACGTTACCGTTCATATAGTCTACGAAATAAATGTGATTGTTTGCGGTATCTACAAACAACCCACTAGGTTCCATCAAAAATGAGGAATTTCCTTGCAACAGCAATCTGCAGTGAGCAATTGAAGAGCCTGGCATCACATTATTCCAACATATCGTTTTATTATTGAAATTTGCCCAATACATCTGCAAGTCTAACGTGGGAGATCCTGAGAAAGAAGGAGTTTCTTGTGATATCGACCAGCTTTCCTGCGTGATTCCCGATAATGTCTCCGAATCATCCCCCGAACCCGTATGGGACGGGAAAACCCTAGAGCCTGTCTTTGTCCCCCAAAAAGAAATGGAAGGGGATTGATCAGATGGTGATCCTGTTCTTTTCGTTATCTCATTAGAATGGGTTATTGTTGTATCTCCTGTAAGAGGAGTTCGTGAAGCCGAAAAATCTTTAGATCCAGAATGCGTGTGATGTTTTTGGTGGGGGTGTTCTGGCGTTATCGTTAACCCCGATGTGATAGACCGATCAGCAATACCAGGATTAACCACTATTATGATTCTACCATTATTCTTAATACCTATTTGCATATGGCCTGGAAAAAGACTGTCAGAAGTTCCCCCACAAGAAATACCATCTGCGTTCATTTCGGGAGTCGTAATCCAGTGAAGAGGCATCGTTCCATTAATACATTTTCCATTGACGATACTACCTCCTGAATACCACAGGTAGCACAACATATTTGCCGCTAATTGATAATCTTGAACTGCTTTCATCACAGTCAACGTGGCATTGTTTTGCAAAGCAGAACAGGTAATCTCCTCCGTCGGTAATCCAAACAACTGTATAAACATGGGGTATAGACCGGGAACACTTTTCAGGTAATCCCACATACCGCTGGTGGCCATAACGCTAAGTTCTTCAAAATGACGGGGCGCAACACTTTCAACGTGTCTTACGGGGGAGAGTATGTTAGAAAAACCGGGCGCAGGAACGGGTGACAGTGAAGGAGAAAATTGTGTGGGAGTTGCTACGGAGGCTATTGGTGATTCACAGCCATTAAATTTAGCGCTTGGAATTAAGCTCTGCAGCATCCACGTTGCCCAATTACAAACAGTCCCGCTTTCATAAACAAAATACCAATACAAGAAACATGCGGCAACGAAACCAGTCAATCCTAAGAAAAGCAGTCTCTCATTTCGAACATGACTCGCTTGATTGCGCTCATAATCACAAATCAGTGTTGAAACCTGTTTCCGGACCTTTTTCAATTTTTCTGATAGATTTTCTTGTTTTTCTTCCAAAAGATCTGACATTCTTTTCCAAATGTCGTATCTTTTGCTTTCATAAAAATCAGCCTCTCTTTCATCGTCAGAATCACAAACCGTCTTTCGACTTACCTCTTCCAATTTTTGGAAAATAGCTTCCTGTTTTGATAGGAGGTCCATTAAGGCCTGTAAATATGCCTGTTCTTTATCTGTGGGATTCTGTTTGCCTATATTCTTTAAAGTATCGCGATATCCAGCAAATTTGCGGAACCATTCTTTAAGCCCATTTTGCCTTTCCGTTATTTGTTTTAAATATACTTCTGCATGAAGATCTTTCTTAAAAAATTCATCTTTCCCTAAAGAACAAATTTCTTTGAAAAACTGGTCTATGTCATTTATAAGCCTCTCGGCTTTATCGGTGTCACCAGTGTCCATGGAATTTAATGTTAGTGCGGCGTTATAAAACTGATATTTTTCTTTATCCAGCCAATCACGAATCTGAGAAAGATTTTGATGAAAAATCGGATCGCGTGATTCTGTGAAAATCCAAGCCAAAATACTTGGTTTAGGTCTGTCTTCAGCAGGCACCTCTCCAATATTACGCAAAAACCGAGCCGTGACGCTTGGAACAGTGGGAATATCAACCGCCGCTGCCATCAGAAATTGATAAAAAAATGTGAACAGCAGCATGGCACGCTCCTTCAATAAATATCAGTATTGTTATGAAACACAACGATACTTATCTCTGTCAGGATTGTAACAGAGATATGTGATTATTAGTGAGCGTAACATTTTTATCGGAATAAACAAGATCTAAGAAATCTTAAATGCCTTGATATCATCTAAGGGTTGGAATTTGGATGTGTCATCACAATAATTGAAAATCTGTCCTGTTTTAATATCGAAAAACCACAGATGGATCGTTAGAGTACCCTGTTCGATTCTTTCGCGAATCCAAGGAAAAGTTAGGCAATTTTGGTGGGACACATGAAGGGCTGAGCGCGCGTATTCGTCAATGCTTTTCGCGCGAATCGATTTCTTTTTAATGATGGAGACCCAATTGGTGATAAAGTCGTTAGGACTGGACGCGTTGTTGTTTAATAAAGCTTGAATACCCCCGCAATGGCTGTGCCCCAACAAGACCAGGTGTTCTATCTTTAAAAAGCAAATGCCAAATTCTAAAGCCGCACTGGTTCCATGATAGGTTCCATCCCTTTCGTAAGGGGGGATGATATTGGCCACGTTGCGTGCCACGAATAAATCACCCGGGGCGCATTGCAGTATTAGGGCCGGATCAACCCGAGAATCACAGCATGACACCACCATGATTTGCGGATTTTGACCATGTTCGGCCAAACACCGCATGATGGACTGGTCGCCCAAGGCGTATTTCCGCCGGAATGCCTGATAACCCTTTAGGATTTTTTTAGAACTGCTGTCTATTGTTAATCACGCAAAGCTGCTTATCTACTAAAATCTTAGCACACAAGATGAATGTTGAAAAAAGCGAAAAAATTCAATTGCTAAAAGTATTTCTGGGCGGTAGAATTTGGAGAATTGGTCATCGGCACGTTCTCAAGCGAGAGCGCGTTTGACTGTGATCTTGGTAAAAATGAGGTGATGTCATGTTGTTTTTACTTATTTGCTCAAGCGTTTGCTTTGCTATGGAAGCGAGTGACGAAAAAAGGCTCGCAACCCCTCCAAGATCTGTTGTTTCTCGGGAATCATCGAGATCATGTGGAATATCACCCGCTGTTTCTCCGCCGATAACCCCGTCTCACCGCAAAGTAATGAGCGAAATTTTATCTATGCCTCCGGGGGTAGTTCCAGTGTGCGCCAGGAAGGTAAATCACGAAACAACTGAAGAAATACAGCTGGTGGCTGCGGAGGTTCTTAGACTCACGGAGGACAGGTTACGCGCGTGGGAAGAAAAACAAACTGCTTTTTCTTCAGTGCCTATAGCTGCAGAACTTCGGCGATAGGTTATGTTTTTTTTGCTGTTTGGCCTTTACTGTTCTGAATCCTTTGCTCCGGAGTATTGTTTGAAAATTTTAAAGGATACTCGAGATGCGTTGATTAAGGATGTCAGCGCCAATCCTGCGGAGTTAGTGCGTTTTTCTCGTTTTGCAATGCGCATGTCGGATTTCGCGTTGATCTGGCAAAAAAACTCAGGAACTGACAGCCAGTTAGCGCTGGATGAAAAGTCTTTTTTTGAAGATTTTTCATATCTTACAAAGGAAATGAAAAAAAGTGTCAAGAGGGCCGTTGATTATTTTTGCAAACTCGGATTTTCTCAAGAGACGTTCGAAGAGATTTTTAACAAATACGCACCAGCGATGTTGACTAACCTTACAGAGTATGATGTTTCTGTTGGGGATGCTGGCTGCCACGAGAGGGCGATCCTTTTTACGAAGTTGCTTGATGAATATAAGGGGAGTATTGCTGCAGGGACATTTTCAGATATTCCACTTCATGTGAAATATTTCTTTTCACTGTGTCATATATTCAAAACATTTGGTCAGGATCGACAGGGTAAGGATAGTTTTGATGGATGCAGTCTGCCGGAGATGAAAGTTGAAGTCAGCAACATGGAAGAATTCCCTGTGCAAACTGAGATGTGTCAAAAGAAATTAGAGCGTTCGGCATCCGATTTCTTTGTGCGAGTTCGCTCCATGATTGCTATTGCAACAAAGGTGGGAATGTATGGAAATTTGAATGTTGCAAAATTTGGCGAGAATTTAAGATATAAAATGGTTAATCATGCTGTTTCTATTCCTAGTCTTGACCATTTTATTACTGCTCCAGTTTTATTTGATTTTATGAAAGAACACCCTTACGTTCTTTTAGTGGAGCATTTCAGGCCTGGTGTTGTTGACGCTGGATTGAGAAGAGGCTTTTGGTTATCTTCAGAGCATCCTGGTATCGAAAATCCTATATTAATTCAGTGTGTTGTGTATACGGTCAATTTTGATGAGTCAAAAAAAAGGCCTTTACTCGATTTTTTAGTTAATCCAGAGAATTTAAGGTGGTTTTTTCTGACTTCGGCTAGAGTTACAGCAGGGTGTAAGGATGGAGAGGATCCTGATGATGCCACAACAGAGACTCTCAACGGTCTTCTTTGTGATGATAGCGAGTTAACGACTTTAGTTCGAATTCCTGGTGCTAGTAATAGCGAAAGTTTTCCATTCATTACAAGAAAGCTCGAAAAAAATATGGTGGATAGAATGTTAAGTGTTGGAAAAGAAGGAGTTGGCGTGATGCACGTAATTGCAACGACATTAAATGAATTTCTTTCGCGAAACACTGATGAGCACTCTTGATGAAAATTCGATATGAAGATTTATTTTTTTTGAGAGTAGGTTCTCGTTTTTTAGGATCGGGAGGTGGGGGACAGTCTCTTCATTCTCACTTTTTGATATCAGAGCAATTAAAAAAACGGGAAGCTACGATTTCTCAGATTGATGAGGTACCACCTGATGGGTTAATAATGTCAATAACTCCTCTGGGTTGTCCGACAATTGAAACTGAAAAATGCGCTAATCGTTTGGAATTTAAGATATTGATGGAGAAAATTGGAGCATATACTAAAAAATCGATTTCGGCTATAGTTCCGCTGGGTGTTGGTGGAGAAATTCCACTCTTTTCCGTTTTTTTGTCTTCAAGCTTTAATCTTCCCATATTAGACGCTGATTGTGCTGGAAGATGTTTTCCGGAATTGCAAATGGTATCTACAAATGCTGCTGGGATTCGTCCTCAGAGGGCCTTTATTTCTAACGTTATGGGAGATGTTTTTGAAATCGAATGTAATAATTTTTACACATTAGAAAGACACGTTAGGCAGGTGGCTGTAAGTTCAGGGGGGTGCTGTCTTGTTGTTCCCCAAATTCTCACTGGGGAAGAGGCAAAGCGAGGGCTTATTCCAGGGACGGTAACAAAGGCTTTGACTATCGGAAAAATCATTCAAGAAACGCGCGATCTTAATGCCGTTATGGAATACACAAAAGGTATATTCCATGGAGTAGGTGGTATTATAGCCGCGACCGGTCTTAATATGCCGCATCCTTTCAAAAGGCTTATTGTTCTTAGAAATCTTGAAGAAAAAAAGACATGGGAAGTGTGGATGGACAATGAATTTAATTTGCTTCTTGAAAATGGAGAAGTGATTGCGGAAGTTCCTGACATTATTACCTTATGCGACCCCATTTCATGTGAGCCTTTGACGTTGCGAGAGCTAAGGGTGTGTGCCAATGCGGCCATTTGCACCATGAAAGCGCCTGGCATTTGGTATACCGAAAAAGGATTGGCTTTGGTTCGCAAACAAGATCATACGGACACTAAAAACATCATATTGAATTCTCCTTCTCGCTTAGATATGATCGCCTAATCTAAGCCAGGGGGTTATCATGTATGAACGGGAGTAAAAAATCAAGTGATCAGAAGAAGCGTCTGTGCTTACTTCCGGGAAGACAAAAAGGTTAAGCTTGCGTTAATTTGTTTTTTTATTTTAAACTAATTTTAGATAATTTATTATAAATGCGCCTCATATGCTCTCAATTTTATGTTCAATGTTATGGGGGCACGTGGGATTTAACGTTGGTGTATTCATCGGCGGCTTGATGATGCAAACTAAACACGGCTATAAACGCGAAGACGTGAAAAAGGATAAGTTGGAAAAATGGTATTTGAATTATCTGAAAAACAAAAAATATCCATCGATTGAAGATGAAGCGAATCGTTCGAAAAACTTATTAGGACAGGTATTAGCAGATTTAAAAACAGCAACAACCTTGCCTCTTCTTGAAGGCAAAACAGCCGCTTTGAAAGTAAACTTAGTTCAACGGATAATTACAGACAGCAATCTACCTTATTTTGTCAGTGAACAGTTTAAGAACAAAAATGTTGTTATCCCCCCTTCTGCCAACTTATATGCAGCACAAACAGCCCATGATAAGGTTTATGATGAATTAGTAGGAGAATTGGGTGTTCAAGATGCTGCGACTTATGCATACACTAACGCAAAAGGATCGTACAGAAGAGCCAACACTAACATAGATTCAGAACGCCAACGTGTGGTCAATCAAATAGGTGATCTAGCAAGGACAAGCTCTGTCGCCTTTCAAAACGAATTGTCTGGAATCAACACAACATCAGCGTACCAAGAATTTATTCAATCTGCTAAGGAATATACTGCTGCTGCTAACAAGGGAGCTCCAAGCGCACTGGGATTCGCAGGAGGAAGAACTATAACTAAACTTTTTGAAGAAACAGGAAAAGAAGCCGTAAGAGTATGGGTAAATGAGAAAATACGAATTGCATTTTTGAGTGCTGTAGAGAAGGACATAGACATGTGTTCAGATTGGCTGGATGCACCTTTAGCAAGAGCGCTTAAAGCCTATCAGGTCGATCAAGCTAAAGCACCCTCAGCCGATGAATATAATCCTGAAGGTACGAAAACGGTACCTTTAACTTCTCCCGAAGTGTGCGATGGACCGGGAGAACAAGATAATTGGGAAACATTAAGCGGAGAAAACCAATCCAAACGTATTGGCTTAGCCTACGGTTTTTCGGTGGGGTATGAAAAAGAAATGGATGCCAACCATACCTTCGTGGGTGGCAACGCTTTTGCCAAAAAAGACAACATGACCATCAAATACGACTTACAGGTTGAAAAAGGCAGCCGCGCCAGCTTCGGAGAATTAGAAACAAAACCAGGATACACCATGGGATTAACCGTTGTGGCGGGTAAACACCTGAACCCTGTATTTTCGGTCTTTGGTCGTGGTACGTTTGAATTTACAAAATACGACTTCACCTATAACGTATCGAACGATTCACCCAAAATTGCGAAAGAATCACTTCGTACGCAAACATTGGGTAACTGGGTTAAACAGGCTGCTGTGGGTGTGGGCGCCCGTTATAATTTTGCACCTTTGTGGTCAGCTGAAGCGTGTTATGACTTTGTTCCGGCGACAAAGACCAACGTGCGTGACTTTAACAAATTAGGTGAAGATGGTCGCCGTCGTGGATACATCTACACCACATCCCAACATCGTGTGTTCTTGAAGATTGTGCGGTTCTTTAAGACGTAAGCGCGTCGTGTCATCCTCGGCGAGCAAAGCACGACCGAGGATCTATTCAGAAAATCCAGGAAACCATTCTAAAAAGTAATCCTTCCAAAGAGGATTGTGTTCTTCTATCAATTTTAAAATCTAGTTAATGGGTTCTCGGTCTCGTTTCGCTTGCCGAGGATGACATTGAAACGCTTCCCCGAGTCAGCCGATCATTAATGGCAGCGCCGATACCTTCAGATGGAATAGGGGCAATGGCAATACGCTGCGCTTGTTGCACATCGGCTTGATGTAGATACCGAAATAAATTGGCCGCTGCTTCTTTTAGATCTCCAGATTCACTCAGGTTTATATCGCTGGGATATCGTACTCCAAATCCAATATAAATATCCCCAGGCGAAGGAATTTTCACATTCATCACCATAGGTGTTTTTGGGGCATAATGCTTTTTAAAAGCTCCTGGTACTTGAATAACCGCACCATCCGTACGGTCAATGATAGAATCATTGACCACAGCCGCAATCTGTTCCTTCGTCACAATCCCCGGGCGCAATAATAAAACGTCATCATCCTTACACCATACGATGGTTGACTCAATCCCTATAACGCAATCCCCACCATCCAGGACGTTTAGTTTTGGAAAGGCTTTTTTTACATGCTGAGTCGTTGTCGGACTAAGATGATTAGAGGGATTGGCTGAAGGAGCGGCCAGAGGTCCTGCGAACTTTTTTAAAACTTTCAAAGCCACGGGGTGATTGGGAATCCTTAATGCGATTGTCTCCAACCCTGCCAAAGCCAAACTGGAAATACCGCTGCCCTTCTTATACGGCACAACGATTGTTAACGCTGATGCCGTTTTTGATGGCGCCCAAAAATGATGCGCCAGCTTTAAAGCATTGCTATTGAAATCTCCATACAGCTGAGCCTGCTGAAGATCGTGGATGTGAATAATTAGGGGATTAAAAGAGGGGCGCGTTTTTAAGGCATAAATTTCAGTCACAGCAGAATCCACCCGCGCATCCGCTGCAAGTCCATATACTGTATCGGTTGGCAAACCAATCACACGGTTAGATTTAAGATCGTCGATGTATGTACTGTCGATATGCGGCATCATGACACCATAACTTTTTTCGGCATCTTCGGGCTGGTCATGCCTAATTGGGTATATCTCTTCAATTTATTTTGAAAAAATAGTATGACGTTTGAAAAAATGATAACATCCTTGGTCTGAGGCTTATTTTGGGAAATGGTGCTATTTGAGGGGTGCAGATTAGCATTGTTGAAGACGGCCACATTTTTGATCTGCCGCTTGCTTTCGGGAATTGTGCTCTTCTTGATTTGCAATTTATTTTTAGGGACTTTGAAAAAATAGTACGATGTTTGCAAAAGTGACAATACTCGCGGCCTAGTGTTATTTTCGATTTGCCGATTATTCTGAAGAATCAACAAGGACAACACTTTTGGTCTAGTGTTATCCTTGATTTGCTGGTTATTCTGAGGAATCAACTTAAGTAATGAATTTTTTTTGGACAATCGTCTCGCCTGCGGCTCGGGACCCCCATGCGGCGCCACCGAGCCAGCGCATGCCCCCACCTCCACCGCCACGAAGCAACAGACCACCCGTCCTACGTTCGCAGTTAAGAAACTGTTAATAGCAGGTCGCGACAGGTTTTTAAACCAAATCATAAACTGATACAATATCCCCGTATACGTGAGATATCCTATCCATCTAGGCCAAGAGAGATTTGAAGAATACATCCTTGAATGTATTCCGGTCTGCCGCCAACTGGTCGCGCTTAACGCAGTTCCCGCTGGATGCGTCCCTCTTATATCCCCAATGTAAATAATCATCCTTAAAATCTGATTAAAAAAACTCATTCCCTTGAAAAATTTAACCATTTTCTTTCATCAACACGAGGTGAGATGACACTAAAATAGAAATTACTGTATGATGACAGTATATATCAGTCTTCCTGAACGATGTACATCGGCCGCAAAATTCGCCTTAATTTTCAAGAATTTTATTACACATTGTTACATCAATTTAAAAAGGCTTGTACAGAAATAAAACCCGAAGAAGAAGATATCTCTAAAACCGTGGATGAGATTCAAAAACCTCTATTGAAATGTTTAAAAGATCAGTTGACCCTTGGACAGGAAGATTTTTTTGGAGAACAGCGCAAAGAATTAACCCGCGGTATTTATTTGGCTGCCGCTTTGGGGGATGAACTTCATTTAAATCATGATTGGTTTGGCCAGAATGCGTGGAAAGCCAACATGCTGGAACATCAACTATTTCAAACGCAAACCGCAGGAGAACAAATTCCAACAGATGTCGATGAAATTATTCAAAAACCACAAAATTATCCCAAAGAATTATTAGAAATTTATTTTTTATTGCTGGTCTTGGGATTCAAAGGACGGTTCACACCCAACCAAATTAATGCTTACAAAAAAAGGATGCTTAATATTTTATTCCCCACATCACCCTTTTTGTATGACCAACGACAAACCGAGCTTATCCCTGGCCATGCCAGCAGCGTGATTAGTTCATCGGGGATACACCACTTTTTAGACACCAGGCGCTGGCTTTTGGTGACCCTTGGGTTTATGTCCGTTTTTACAATGATCACAACCTATTTTTGGTACGATTATCACAGAGATATCGGCGTCGTCACCCATCAGCTTGATCGCAAAACCTTGCGTATTCAGTCATTGTAATTTTCTATTGTGTTTCTAAAAGATACAACTTTTCCCGTTCTGAAAAAACTAAGTTAGAATAAAACTGTATAATTAGGGGATAGCAGCGATGTCGACGTTCACTTTTTTATTGTCCATTTATAGACAGTATTGGGGGAGAATTTTATTAAGCGGAGCAATGCAATGGTTGGCCGCTGTATGTATATTCGCATTGTTACCTTTTGTAACAAAACAACTTTTAGATCAAGCTATTGCGACAAAACACATGCCTTTCATTCCCATGTGTTGTTTTGTGGGAATAGAAATTTTAATTCCTATTTTTTTTCGGGCCTCTGATTGGATTTGGCTACATTATCAACCCCTAATGAGGCATAGAGTCGCTGAACATTTGCTCGATCGCATGGAACAACACAGCCTCCGTTTCTTTCATAATCAATTCTCAGGTAATTTGTCCAGCAAATTACAAGATGCACTGACGGCAGTGAATGATATTCTGACGACTATTTTGTTTGATTTTTCCTTCAGCTTGTTTGGTGTTGTCGCTGCCGTTTGGGCTGTTTATTCGTCAAATTTTTGGTTTGCCATTATTCTGTGTGTTTGGGTCACAACGTTTTTTATGATCCCCATACTGACTTTATCTGCAGCTATACGATTGTCCCGCAAAATGTCAGAATCGGGGGCCCAAATTTTAGGACATGTTGTCGATGTTATTAATAACCTGCTTACTGTTAAGCTGTTCACAGGATACAGTCGAGAGCGGATTTTGCTTTCAAAATATCAGGAAAAATTTACGAAAAAATCTTATCAAATTGATCGTTTTTTGTGGATTGTGAATGTTCTTCAGGCTCTTTCATTTGTTATATATGTTATCGTGTATATGTTTTTACTGGCGAGATGGTATCCCCAGGGGCTCATTACCCCGGGTGATTTTGTTTTAGTCGTTTCTACAAACACGGGATTAATCCCTATGCTGTGGAACACGGCGCAAAAAATCCGGGATGTTTCTAAAAAATACAGCGCTTTGAAACAAGCCGTTTCTAGCATTATGATTGCTTCTGATATAACTGACGAAAAAAATGCGCAACAACTTATTGTCAAAAAAGGAACGGTTGTTTTTAATCAAGTCAAATTTAATCATATTCGATCAGATCATGAAGTTTTATTTGATGACTTGTCTCTTACAATCCCAGGTGGACAAAAAGTAGGATTGGTTGGTTATTCTGGAGGGGGGAAAACAACTTTCATCAATCTGTTGCTCAGACTTTTCGATATCAAACAAGGCACTATTTTGATAGATAACCAAGACATTAAAAAAGTTACACAAGACTCTTTACGTTCACACATCAGTCTGATTCCTCAAGACCCCACACTTTTCCACAGGTCATTATTAGAAAATATTCGCTATGGAAAACCGGAAGCTTCAGATAAAGACGTGGAAAAAGCCGCCAAGAAAGCCCATATCCATGATTTCATCATATCTTTACCAGAGATGTATGACACTGAAGTGGGAGAGCGCGGGCTAAAATTATCCGGCGGTCAAAGACAACGCATTGCCATTGCACGTGCCTTGTTAAAAGATGCACCCATTATCGTTATGGATGAAGCCACAAGCCAGTTGGACTCGCTTACTGAACGCAATATTCATGACGATGCCTTTCAATACATGAAAGGCAAAACAGTTATTGTAATTGCCCACCGTTTATCTACCCTTCAGCAAATGGATAAAATCTTAGTGTTTGAAGCAGGGAAAATCATTCAAGATGGCACACATGAACAATTACTAAAACAAAAAGGTTTATATAAAAATCTATGGGAAAGTCAACACCATCTATAAGGCGTGATAAAATGACCTGTACGCAGAAAAATAAATTATAAAAACGCATGCTAAGATCAGAGTTTTCTCTATCTTGTATTCCCATGGACGATAAAAAAACCTTCGATATGTTAGGCAAGATGAGGACTGTGGGTGTATTCCAGTTTGAAAGTGCCGGTATGCGCGACATTATGGGAAAATTAAAACCGGATCAATTTGAAGATCTGATCGCTATTAACGCGCTTTACCGACCAGGACCTATGGATGATATTCCCAAATATATTGCCCGCAAACTGGGGCAAGAATCCATCGAATATCTACATCCTTCATTAAAACCCATTTTGGAACCGACTTATGGTGTTATGGTTTACCAAGAACAGGTCATGCGTATTGCTCAAGATTTAGCGGGATATACACTAGGAGCTGCAGATTTGTTGCGTCGTGCAATGGGTAAAAAAATAAAAACTGAAATGGATACACAAAGGCACCTGTTCGTCAACGGATGTCTTGAACAGGACAATAATAAAACAGCAATTACCGAACCAATCGCTAACCAAATTTTCGATGCCATGGCAAAATTTGCAGGATATGGCTTTAACAAATCACATGCTGCACCATACGCGCTTATCGCCTATCAAACAGCCTATTTGAAAGCTAATTACCCCTCAGAGTTTTTCGCATCTTTGATGACCCATGATGCCCACAATCAAGACAAACTGGCTGTTTATTTTGAAGAGATGAAAAATATAGGCATCATTTTACTACCTCCCTGTGTAAACCATTCAAAAACAAAATTTACAGTAGAAAATGAAGCTGTACGCTTTGGGCTGTCTGGTATTAAAAATGTTGGCATTGGTGTATGCGATGAAATTTCAAAACGACAGCCTTTTAAGAATATCTCTGATTTTTTCACACGTGTCGATATTCAGGCTTTCAATAAAAGACAAGCCGAGTTTCTTATCCAAGCGGGCGCATTTGACAGCTTAGACCCCAATCGACATGTACTCTATGCGTCTTTGGACACGCTTCTTAAATTAGGACAAAACAAAACAAAACAGCGTTCATTGTTTGAACAAGCAGACACTGCAACGGTAATTCTAGAAAATGTAGAACCGTGGGGAACACTGGATCAGCTTAATCGAGAAAAAGAAGCCATTGGATTCTATCTTAGTCAACATCCTTTGGATCCGTACCAAATTTTGATACAACAGAATAAACTTGATACGCACGTGGGCGATACCCTGCGTTTTGTTGGAATGATTCGACAAAAAACAGAACGTATCAGCAAAAATGGTAATAAATTTGCGTACGTCACGCTTATGACCTGGGAAGAAAACATTGAGTTATTAATGTTTTCCGACCAATTAGATGCATTTCAAGACACTTGCTTGATCGATAATATCGTTTACATCGAGTGTTATGAAAAAGAAGGTTTTCAGGGCGACAAAAAAATGATCGTACGACATATGGTTCACCTTGAAGAAAAACTAGCCACAGTTCCCATCCGCATCACAGTCGATTTTGAAAGAGATAAAGAGCTTATTGTTCTTCTTCGTTCTCGTCCTCAAGGTGGAAAACAAACAATACATCTTTCAGGAGAGTATCGGGGGCAAACCATTAATTTAGAGATTAAAAATATTAACTTGGATCTAGAAACAAGACTTTTTCTTTATAAAAGATTTAATGCTTCTGCGCCTACTGTTGAGATTTAGGAACAAATCATTTTTGGGGATGTTTAGCGAAATGTGACGTGTTTCTGGCCTTCGGGGCCCCCCCAGACTCCAAACTCGGCAGCACCCTCCCCACCGCCTCCTCGACAAAGTTTCATCATCACGTTTTTGCCACTAAAACAGTAAACAAAACGTTAATCTCGCAACCAAAGGGTACCACCCTTTAATCCAAGTCGCCTATAATATAAATACGCGCGTACTTGTATTACAAGCAAAACGGACAGAAGCTGTGGGAAGCAGCTTCCGCGACCACAAAAGGTCAACTTCGAATCATACACCTATGATTTAACTAACCAAACCGTATTTAGATTACAAGGAAATGAGTTAAAAAGTTACTAAAGAAAAATACCCAATGTTTTAGCGATATCCTGCCAATAAGATAAATTATCAATCTGCCTGGTGATAGGGAAAACGATAGGAATTGCATCTACAAGATTATTTTTAACCACAACCATATGACTGTATTTTTTATGATCAATCAGTTTTTTAGCTTGAGCTGCCATTTGATTGGCTAACAGAAGATCAAACGCTACAGGAGCTCCCCCTCTCTGCAAATGACCAAGACGAATTGATCTTGTTGGCAAGTTCAACTTCACATCTATTAAAGCGGCCAATTCTTGACCAATACCTCCATAACGCTTGTCACGAATATAGGTGTGCTGACCCGATGGTGTTTTCACTCCCTCAGAAATCACCCACAACGTACCAATACTTGAAGTATGATATCGTTTCTTTGTAAAACGAACAGCCGCGTCAAAATCATAAGAAATTTCTGGAATTAAAATCACATCCGCAAAAGCAGCGATACCAGACATTAATGCGATGTACCCAGCATCACGCCCCATAACTTCTGCAACCATGATCCGCTTATGACTCATTCCTGTCGTTGCCAATGCCTTCAATTGGTCGGTCACGTGTTCTACAACACTATGAAATCCTACTGCATAATCAGATCCCTTGACGTCGTTATCAATTGTTTTGGGAATGGCGATCATAGGTAGATTAATTTCGGCACACAAGTCTGACATGATACGTATACCGCCATCACCGGCGATAACAATTAATTCTTGCAATTTGGCTTTGTTTACAATGGTTTGAAAATCAGAAAGCAAGGCGTCAAAACGGTTTGGATCGTGCTTATTCATATCCGAAGCAACGATACTACCTAGAATCGTTCCCCCGACATGAGCAAGATATTTAGGTATATTAGATAGTTCAATAACATCAAAAGCGGGACCATCTGCATTAATTCCATTTTGAGTAATACCAAGAAGCTTTCCTTCAAATGCGCGGTGTAACGCGTACAAAATCGCATTTAGACCAGGACAATCCCCGCCACAGGTAATAACACCAATCACAACTATTAAATTTTTTTCTTTTCTTCATTCTATCACGCACCAGGACTAAAAAGAGTCAAATCAGAACCACATAGTATTTTTATACTTAATCGCAACCTTCATTCGCTCCTATTGATAATTCGCAAGCTTTAAAACGGGCTTAAAATCACTAAAAACGAATGTGTCCCTCTCCTGTTACTAAATATTTTGTCGTCGTTAGCGCTTCCAACGCCATTGGACCTCGAGCATGTAGCTTTTGAGTACTAATACCAATCTCAGCCCCCAATCCAAATTGCGCACCATCCGTAAATGCTGTAGAAGTGTTTACGTAAACAGTTGATGTGTCTATTCCATTTTGAAATTTCAAAATATGGTCCTGATTGTTAGACACAATTGCGTCACTGTGTTTGGATCCATGACGGTTAATATAATCGATCGCTTCATCAACATTATCAACAGATTTAACGAGCAATTTATAATCTAAAAATTCATATCCATCTAAATCCGGAGTTGCCGGCAATAATTCTGGACATACGCCACAACAACAATCATCCGCATAAATCGTAACATTCTTTTCTTGCAATGGTACCAATAGCTCTGGTAATTTTTGCAAAGAATTTTTATGAATCAATACACAATCCAAAGCATTACAGACACTTACACGCCTTGTTTTCGCATTTAAAATAACTGCTTTAGCTATTTCAAGATCAAAATCATCATCGACATACGCGTGCACAACACCAGCACCTGTTTCAATAACCGGTACCGTCGTATTCTCTCGTACATACTGAATCAGATTATGACTACCACGTGGAATAATAACGTCAATATAATTTCGTGCTTTCAAAAGCTCTGGCATTTGATCGCGCTCAAGTGCTAAGCAAGTTACCCAATGAGAACTTAGTTTGTTTTCAATCAAAACATCTTGAATAATCTTGACTAACGCCTGATTAGAGTAATGAGCTTCTTTTCCACCTTTTAAAACACAAGTATTACCCGCCTTAAAACACAAAGAAAACGCGTCCACTGTAACATTTGGCCTGGATTCATAAATCATGCAAACCACACCCAAGGGAACTGTAATTTTCTTTAGATGTAGTCCTGGTTGAATATCGTATTCGTAAACAATTTTTCCTAAAGGTGACGTCAACCCAGCAACGTTTCTCACATCATCGGCTATACCTTGGATCCTCTTGTTATTCAGCTGCAAACGATCATATTTTGGATCTTTAGGATCCATGGTGTTTAGATCTTTCTGATTGGCTTCTAAAATTTCTTCTGTTCGTTCGGTCAAAGCTTCAGCTAAATCTGACAACACTTTACATCGGATCTGTTCAGAGACGGAAACGTGCGACGTATCTACCGCACGTTGTAACAGCAAGGTAAGCAACTTAAGGCGTTTTTGTTTTTCTTCAGTGTACACCGGCTTTTTGCATCACAACAACAAACCGATGAAACAGTGATATAATAAGAGGGTTAAGATGTATCCAAAATCATAGAATTAAATGATCAAAATTGTATTTGTGGGACGGGCCAACGTTGGGAAGTCGACTTTATTCAATTGTTTCTCACCTAAATATAAAGCCATAACAATGGATATTCCAGGCGTAACACGTGACATAAAATCGGCAGAAATAACGTGGCATGATTTTCGTTTACACATTGTAGACACGCCTGGATATCATAACGACGCGCTTATCAGTAAAGAATTGGCTATACATATGAATGAACAAATTCAATGCGAAATAGCTGATGGTGGTAGAATCTTTTTTGTTGTGGATGGTGTTGATGGCCTGACTCCGCGGGACCAAGATATTGCTAAATTACTAAGACGCTCCAACCGTCCCGTTTCCATTATCGTCAATAAATGTGATCGAAAAGATGCCAATATTGAACCTTTCTTCGAATTAGGGTTCGATTCTGTCATTCCCATATCAGCATCACATCAACAAGGTTTTGCAGAAATCATCTCACTACTTGAACCCATAAAAGAAAAAGAGGTTTTAATCACTGATAAAGCGCCCTCTTTACCCACGATAACAATTATGGGACGCCCCAATGTTGGAAAATCATCATTAACCAATATATACCTTGGCCATGATCGACAACTGGTTGGAGCAATGCCAGGATTGACGCGTGATAGCGTTAGTTATCCCGTAGACTACAAGGGTAAGCGGTTTACACTGATGGATACAGCTGGATTGCGAAAAAAGAATAAAATGTTAGATCCTCTAGAATCCCTTAGCGCAAATTCTTCTCGAGAAGCCTTACGTTTCACGAACGGAGTCATTTTTATGATGGATGCTACCGTTTTAAATCCTTATGATTTGGACAGTCAAGATCTGGCATTGATCAGTGAAATTATCGAAGAAGGCCGTTGTATCTGCGTTGCTGTCAATAAATGCGACCTTGTCGACGATCAAAAAAGTGTGTTTGATGAAGTCGCGTTTCAGATGCGCAAAAAGTTTTTTGATATTCCCGTTATTCCTATTTCAGTTAAAACAGGGCAAAACTTGGATAGATTGCTCAGCATCATGCTGGGATGTATTGATCGTTTCAGCGAGCGTGTTTCTACAGGAAAATTGAATGCATGGTTACGTAATGTTGTTGATAATCATACCATGCCCACAGAAGCGGGGCGATCGCTGAAGGTCAAATATATGACCCAAGTAAACACGTCTCCCCCTAAATTTTCGATCTTTGTGAATCGCAAGATACAACACATGCATAATTTTGAACGATTTTTAATGCACCGCTTACGAGAAGAATTTTCATACCAAGGTATTCCCATTCGAATCTCTTGGCGTATTCAAAAACGCAGTCGCGTTATGGAAAAAAACTAATCCTGTGGGAATTTCTTATTGGTAGATGTGTATGTATATATATTTAATGCAGACATTGTTTCAGGGAGATATCTTCCTATATTTCTAAATGCTTCTGCTGCAGATGTTTGACCTAATGCATTGTGATGATTCACATAAATGTGTTCGGCGAATATTTTATCAGTTAGTCTAATCAAACAACCTTGATAGTGGAACCATAATAGAGCAATAAAACCCACACAGAAGGACAAACAGCTGAAGTTGTATAATAACAGTTCCGTTGCGGTTCCATCATCAGATCCGCTTTGCCTTCCTACAATTAGTCCACCTAAGTCTTTTAAAACTGACAAACAAAAAAAAGTCTGAGACAGATTTTTTGCGAGGGTTCTTCTGGCGATGTCGACCTGTATTTCTGTAAGAAGTTGGTTTGTTGGGCCAAGTGAGGCTTGTGGTGGCGGGGGTGCTGGAGGGATGGAGGTCGCTGAAAGAAAGCTTAAAAAAACAGCAGAAAAAAGTGGTAGCATTGTTCTTGTTCTCAAATAGATTCATCACTGTGGTCAGTATTGTCTAAAACGAGAGATTTTTCAATGAAAAAAGATTTTTGATCATCGATGGGTTTTATGTTGTGGAGGATTTTGTCTTGCAGATCAAGTGATTTAGACTGACTTATATTAAGGACGATGCAAAGGACGATGCTGAAAGCAGGAAAAAATACAATCTATTTGTATGCCGGTCCGGGCACAGATCCTTTTGGTTTAGATCAAACAGAACAAATGCTATTCCAGTGTCTTGAAGATCGTTATCACATCGAACGAATTTATTCGGAAGATGTGATTAATCATTTATGGGAAACAAAAGCGGTGTGTTTTGTCATGCCGGGAGGAAGATCAAAACCATATTGCGAATCTTTAGCGCCTGTTGGTACCGACAAAATTAAGGAATATGTGAAGAGTGGCGGGTCATATCTTGGCATATGCGCAGGGGCTTATTTTGCGGCAGAAAAAACGGAATTTGCCGCAGGATCAGCCAATGAGATCATCCAAGATGGTGTCTTAAATTTTTGTTCTAGTACAGCATCCGGTCCCATCCTTGCTGACTATGATTACAATTCTAAAAAAGGTGCGCGTGCTGCCAAAATAAAATTTGAAGAAACGATGATATATCTTTACTTCAATGGAGGATGCACTTTCGTGGGGACGGAAAAAACGGACAATCTTGAAGTGCTTGGGTACTATGTTTTAGGAAATCAATTTGAATTGCCTGCCATTACATACATTAAGTATGGTCGAGGGAGTGTTATCTTAAGTGGAGTTCATTTTGAGTTTGAGCCATCAACTATGGATGCAAATGATCCTTACTTGCCTAATGTTATCAAAGAGATTCAACGTACAAATTTACAAAGATTAGTGTTAACGAAAAAGCTGTTAACTATGCTCAACTTGGAGGTTTGCCATGAATTATAGATTAAGCCGTTTGTTTCTCAACATGGGGGCTGTTTTAGAATATTATGACTATCTTACTTTCGTATTTCTTGCCAAAATTCTGGCGCAAGTTTTCTTTCCTCACGTTGAACAGGGTAATGTAACCATCAATTTCCTATTCTTTGCGTTAGGAGGTGCTGTAATGATCGTTGGTGGTTTGGGATTCGGATATCTTAGTGATCTTTGGGGGCGTAGAAAGATTATTTTATGTATGTCGATAATGATGGCAGTTTCGTCTCTAAGTATGGGGCTAATGCCTTATAATTTGGATGTGAAGGTGTATTTGTTTTTATTTTTCGCATTAAGAATTATACAAGCGCTTTCATTCGGAGGGGAGATTCCTTGTGCGACAACGTTTGCCTATGAGCTTGAAAATGATACGAAGAAAAATTCACGTATTAGCCATATTTTTTCGGCTGCTTCTTTGGGGTCTATTCTTGCTACCGGTGTTTTATCATTTTTAACTTTTTCTCTCGATATGAAGGACGTTTGTGCGTGGGGATGGCGCATTCCTTTTCTTGTAGGAGGAATTTTAGGTTTGCTAGCCTTCTTTTTAAGAAGAAGTCTTCCCGAAACTCTTCTTCCAAATTTAGCAAAAAATAATGTGCGAGATATATTTGCAGAATCAAAAATTCATTTTAAGCACATTGCGTTTTTGCCTTTCATTTTGTTTTTTCCCGCTACTCTGATTACCGTCAACCTATATTTCCCTGTTTATATTAGTCAACACTTCAAGTTCACTGTCGATAAAATTTATTTTGCTCAAACAATAAGTCTTATTTTTTCAACTGGGTTAGCAATTGTTGCTGGCATTTTTTCTGACAAAAAATTGATCAAGAAGTTTTACGTATTTGTGTTGCTTAGTTTTTTATGCGCTCAGCCCTTCTTTTTTCAACTTTTAAGCAATTCTTCAACATTATCGCTCACAAGTCTTATGATTTTGTGGCAGTTTTTTATTACCACCAGTATTGTCTTTGCCATGTTTTTAATCTTAGAAACACTACCCATGTCCATACGTGCAACAGCGAATGGGTTAATTTACAATCTGACATTTTTTATGGCGTCGTTTGTCCCCATTTTGTTTTCAAAATTTTTCAGCACACATCCAAATCCCCATATTTTGTTTTATATAATATCTATTACTTCTTTTGCGGCTCTTATTTCGATTATGAAAATAAAATAATTTCTTAACTTTTTATAAATCTACCTCATCTTCAACGCAATAATAGCATTGCGGGCAAGGGCATCAGCGCGCTCGTTACCAAAAACATTACTGTGGCTTGGGACCCATTCCCACCGCGGTGTTAATTTTGTTTGAAGATCATCAAGCCGAATCCACAGGTCTTTGTTTTTTACAGGATCACGGTTAGCAGTTTTCCAACCATTCTTCTTCCATCCTTTAATCCAACTGTTAATCCCGTTTTTAAGATACTGACTATCTGTATAAATAATCAGATTCAGTGATGCCGCACTTTCCAAACACTCAAGCGCTTTAATAGATGCCAACATTTCCATCCGATTGTTCGTGGTATCTTTTTCTCCCCCAGACAATTCAAAAGTATTTTTCTTTTCGTCATGCATATAAACACCAAACCCACCATCTCCAGGATTGCCACTGCAAGCGCCATCGGTATAAACATGAATAGGGCCTGATACGTTTTTTACGAACTGCTTAAAAGAAGTCACGATATTTTTTCCATCAATTCTGTCCATTCTCGTCCTGATAAACCGGATGTTGCTTGTTCCACTTTTTCACCTTGAATCATGCGTTTAATTACCTCGAGGCCTTTTTGTGAAATAGCTGTTCCAAAGCGAGAATGATCTTCAAAGGCAGCATAAGCAAAGGGGACCCATTGTTGTACGATTTTTGCCAAAATTTCGGCATAAACGCGAATTTCATATTGGGCATGATGATCCGCCCTTAATTTAATAAAGTGAAGTAGATTATGTAAGTCGATTTTCCAATACCATTGAGTGTAAAAATTAATTGGCAAACAGGTTCTTGCTAATTCACGTGCGATACCAGGATGTTCGTTATGTTGTCCTTCTTCATTAAGGAAATATTGATATTTGTGGTAGGAATTGACGCAGAGTTCTGCCAGCATGTTTTGAATATTTGTGGCTTGATCTAGGGGCATAGCTTCACTACGTCCTTGTTTGTTAGTTTCAGATTGTGGTGCTAAATGTTCTGCTTTGGGAATATAAAATTCTTTGTCCAAGATTGAATAGCGCGCTGAATATTCATTTACATTGGCGGTACGATGGCGAATCCATTGGCGAGCCACAAACAGGGGCAACTTGACATGCAATTTGATTTCGCACATTTCGAAAGGGGTTGTGTGACGATGGCGCATCAAATAATTAATCAACCCTTGATCTTCAGTTTGTTTTTTTGTACCTTTACCATAAGAAACGCGCGCTGCTTGCACAATGGCTGCATCATCTCCCATATAGTCGATAACGCGAATAAAACCATGGTCTAAGATAGAAAACGGTTTGTACAAAATGTGTTCAAGTGCGGGTACCGTCGCACGTCTGGTATGGAATAAATCTAGATTGGGATCAACATCAACCTTGGTCATGATAAAATTTGGGATTCTAAGCTTATCTCATATTGCCACGCAAAAAGATGAGTGTCACGAAGACTATCCCACCCCGCCTAACATCACATCAAGTGTGTAAGTCTTAATATTTTAAATACAAATAAACGGCTATCTTTCTTTTTGTTTGTGATCGTGACGTTTCTGGCGATCACGATCTGTAGTGGCACCAAAGGTAATATTTTTTTCTGTAATCAATCGTTTAACAATTTTGTGAGCCTCATCATCCCACTTTTTAAAATCATCGTAAGCAATATATTGCAATTGCACAGCTAATTTTAACAATCCACGCGCATCATCGGTTAAAAGTATAGCTTCTGTTAATGCTGTTCTTTGCATCTTATGATTTTTGTGTCTTTGATAATTCAAATAAATCCCCAAAGCTGTTTGTTTCAACTGATCAATCAGACGATTGTCAATTGTGTTTTTCCAAATGCTTTCTACAAACTGATATACTTCTTCGTTCAGGTTCATACTTGCATTTATACATATCCAATCCGCTATGGTATCACGTTAATGAATTCAAGGTCATCTGATTGAATATTTTTCTTTCGATGGGGATAAGTCTCCAAGCCATTAAAGCTTGTAAAAAAAATGATTATTTTCCTAAAACCTGTAAAACATTATCTAGTTCGCCCAAATCTACAAACGTGCAAACAATTTTCCCACCACCTTTTTGATCTAGTGTTATCGTGGTTGGTAAAGAAAGACGTTGTTCAATCGATTCGCGAATAAACTCAAGATCTTCTGATTGTTCATTTTCTTGATGATAAACCCTTGGCGTTCTATGGCGTTCACGAACCTTTTTTTCAAGATCACGCACAGACATATCAGTGCCAAGAACATCTTCTAAGTATCTCTCGGGATCTTCGGCACCCATCAATGCTTTAGCATGCCCAAAACTCAATTTTCCCTGACGCATAGCTTCTTGAATCGGTGTTGGCAAATTCAATAATCGAACAACATTAGCTACGTAACTACGACTCTTAGCCACTTTTTGTGCGATATCATCTTGGGTCAAATTAAATTTTTGCATTAATGCCTGAAAAGACAATGCCAAATCAATTGCATTTAAATTTTCACGTTGGATGTTTTCAATCAAGCTGACTTCCATTTTTTGTAGTTCTGTTTTGTAATGCATGATTTTGCAGGAAATCGAAGATAACCCCAATTTTTGACAAGCACGAAAGCGTCTTTCGCCTGCTACAATGATGTATTTATCATTTTTTAAATACACCAAAATAGGCTGTAGAATACCATGCGCTTCAATGGATTGGGCCAACTCTGTAACACTAGCGTCAGAAAAGGTCTTACGGGGTTGATCAGGATCGGCTTCTATCTGATCTATAGGAATATTGGCAATGTCTTGTTCATTATTTAAATCGTAAAGCAAATCATTTAATGCATTGCTCATGTATACGCTCCATATCCAATTTACGTCACCAGTCTATCACCTGCGTTGTATCTTATCCAATATACGACGTTGTTCTTGTTTTCCTAGGTGATCAATAAATGTAATGCCATTCAAATGATCAATCTCGTGTTGCACGCAAATAGACCAATAATCTTCGAACAATTCTTCTTTTGAAGAACCATTTTCATCCAAATATTTCACTTTCACTTTTTCAAAACGTGCGACATCCACAAAGATTTCCGGAAAAGACAAGCAACCTTCTTTATGAGTCACTTTTTTTTTAGATTCCCAAGTAATTTCAGGATTGATCAGTTTCATTGGTTGATTTAGATCTTTGCTACAATCCATTACAAGCATGCGTGCTAATAGATTAATTTGATTAGCCGCAAGACCGCATCCATGATCGGTATACATGGTTTCCACCATATCGTTTAATAAATCACGGACATGATCATTTACTTCAACAACTGATTTGGCGACCGTTTTTAATGCTGAATGCGGTGCAACTACAATCGGACGAAACAATGCTAGACTGTCTCAAGTATTTACTAGTAGTATAGGTCACCAGAAGTATAATCGCCAGCATCATGTCTCGATTGGCTTCCTCTTTGGCTGCGAAAGAAAAACATCAAGGAAAACAACCTGAATTTTGTTATGCCGTAACAGGAACATGCGGCAAAACTTCTGTGTGCTACTTTCTATTTCAGTTGTTCGATATGCTCGGATATAAAGCTGCTTATGTGGGAACTCTTGGTATTTATAACAATGCAAGAATTAAAACGAGCGTCGTCAGCTGTCTGACCACCTTATCCGCTGAAGATTTACATCGCACACTGGCTGAATTGTACGATGGAGGCATTACTCATTTGGCACTAGAAGCATCCAGTCATGGGTTGGATCAATATCGTATGCATGGTATGTCTTTACATGCGGTTGCATTTACAAATCTATCGCGCGACCATCTCGATTATCACCAAAACATAGAAGAGTATTTTCTTGCGAAGAAAAAACTGTTTATAGATTTCAATCCTGTCTTGTCTGTAGCCAACGCAAATGATCCCTATTCTGACAAATTACCGGCTACTGTGAAATTTGGCAATGGAACCCCTTATTGTTATAAAGATGGATTTATTTGGACGCATGAACAATCTGTCGACGTTAAAAAATTGCAAGTCATTGGAGAGTTCCAATATTGGAATCTTTGCTGCGCAATGGCTTTACTGCCAGAAGCGCAAATCAAAGCAGAAATCTTGTTGCCAAAACTTAAACCCGTTCCAGGACGGTTTGAAAAAATTCATGATGTCCCTATCGTTATTGTTGATTATGCCCACAAACCTGATGCCATGCGTACTGTTCTTGAAAATCTAGGGCAATATACAAAAGGTCGATTGATCACCGTTTTTGGATGCGGAGGAGATCGCGATGTTGGCAAACGTCCTATTATGGGACAGATTGCTCAAGAACTGTCAGATGTTGTTATTGTGACGGATGATAATCCTCGATTTGAAGATGCGGCAGCCATCCGACATGAAATTTTAAAATCATGTCCAAAAGCTATTGAATTTGAAAATCGAGCGAGTGCCATAAAACATGCCATTGGCATAGCACAACCAGAAGATAGTGTTGCCATTTTAGGTAAGGGGAGTGAAAAATATCAGAAAATAAAGGGGGGGGTTTTCCCCTTTGATGATGTAAGTGAGGCTCTATCATGCTTCCCGATTTAACTGCTCATATATTGGTTGGATTACTGCTAGGATGGTGGTGGAATAAGCACTGGCCTGCATGGGGACTTGTTATAGGAATCACCTTAGGTTTTGTGTCTGGCATTTTTTATATATGGAAAAAACATGCATCCCATTGAACAATTTAAAATTCACACGATAATACCACTTCATGTTTTTGGTTGTGATATTTCGGTTACGAATGCGTCCATCGTCATGATGATCACCTGTCTGTTATGTGTTGGACTGCCTTATTTGGCTTTAATTCGACAGGGCAAATTGCTGGCTTTGCTAGAACTGTCGTTTGAACTTGTAACAGGTACTATGCAGCAATACGCTCATAGTACACGTTACTTTCCCTTCATTTTTTCAGTATTCATTTTTGTACTGCTGGCCAATACCTTGGGTATCATCCCTCATGTCCATACGGCCACATCGCACATCATTGTCACACTAACTATGGCTTGCATTATCTACGGTTCGATTTTGATCATGGGATTGATTCAAAAAGGTTGGAAGTTTTTTCATATCTTTTTACCCTCATCCGTCCCCTTATATCTGGCCCCCTTGTTTGTACCTATCGAAATTGCCTCGTTCCTATCGAAACCATTCAGTATGGCCATTCGTTTGTTTGCCAATATGGTTGCGGGACACGTTGTTTTAAAAATATTTGCAGGTTTTGTTATCAGCTTGTTGGGACTCAATTGGTTTGTTAAACCTCTTGCTATATTACCCTTTGCCATGGATGGTGTGATAACTTGTTTCGAAATTGCTGTGGCCTTCCTCCAAGCCTACGTTTTTACCATTCTATCTTGTATTTATATTGATGAAATGTTGGGAGATGAACATTGACAGGTATCATCGTCACGTTACAGCCATCTCATCTGCCATATCTAAAGGATCTGCATGCAGCAGGCATGACAATGGTTCGATTGAATGGTAGTCATAACACGGTTGATTGGCATGGCAAAACCATGCAAGCGATTAGATCAGAAATCCCTAATACCCCTATTTTATTAGATATTCCAGGACGCAAATTGCGTTTAGCCATTGAAACAATATTACCTGTTGAGGCTAATCAAATTTTAGAGCTTCCTATTCCCATCTGGATCCCACAAGGAACAACGATTCTTTTTGACGATGGTAAATTAACAGCGACCGTTATCTCCGAAAATCAAAGGACGCTACGATTTCATCAAAATGGAGAACTGCGCCCACGAATGAGCATGAATATTCCTGGCATCACAATTCAAGGTCCATTACTTACGAAACGTGACTTGGAAATTATTGACCTCGCTCAAGCTTTATCCGTAGATTACCTTGACCTCGGGTTTTATAGAATCCTCAAAATTAATCCACGCTGTACACAAACTTTGCGATAGACCTTGCGCTGTAAAAATAGAAACTCATTTAGCTATGAAAAATTTAGACGATATTTGCAAGCATGCGGATATGGTCATTGTTGCTCGTGGAGATTTATCCATTGAATGTGGGTTATTTAATATCATTGAAAATCAAAAAAAAATTTTAAAGACTGCTAAAAAATTCAATAAAATCAGTTCTGTTGGTACGGGATTTCTAACCCTTTATCCCCCACAGCAATCAACAATTGCAGATATTTATAATGCCGTTTTAGATGGGGCAGACTCTCTTATTGTGTCGGGAGATTTGCCAGAGGGAGAAAAAGCCGTAGAAGCCATAACCCTACTGGATAAGATGTTAAAGAGTTTCAACTTATAAAATATGCAGTTCAGCAAATAGCGAGTGAAAATGAGTATATAATACTGTATTGATATGCATAATAAATTTTCGATGATCGAAGAAATAAAAAAAATATTAGACGAAAAAAAGTGTGAAGATCTAGTTGTAATAGATGTTGCCGATCTGAAGGTGTCATTTGATGCCATGATTATTGCCACATGCACATCAAACAGGCATATTAAATCGACAGCCGATTTTTTATACGATACTTATAAGAAATCACACAATGTTAGAGTGGACGGAGATGCCTCCAGTGACTGGATCGTTGTGGAAATCGACAACACATTGGTACATTTATTTAAAGCTGAAACCCGCGCACTTTATAAACTGGAAGAATTGTGGTACGACCGGCCTAAGAATTTAACCGATCATGAAGAGCAGAAATATTAATCTCCACCTTATGCTGCACCAAGGCATCATTAAACCAAGCTTGTGTAACTGAATCATTGGCCATTTGTTCGAAAACTTTTTTCTGTTTTTGAACACTTTGATCATCAGATTTTGAAGATGTATCTTTGATAATATCAAATAATAAAATACTATTTTTCCCATATTCCATATGCAAGGCGTCTTTTGGTGCCGTTAAAAGACGATCGACCATATCAGGATTCAAATCTTTCACAGGATATTTCGATGCTTCGGTGCGTGCTGAAATAGACAAATTCTTCTGGACCGACAAATTATATTTTTTCACGTAACCAGACAATTCATCCTTATTTTCAACCATATCATTGGCTAGTTTTTGCGCTAAATTTTGCTGTTGCTCTTTGACCCATAGCTTCTTCAAAGTATCTAATAAATCACTGCCTGTTTTAGGATGCTCAGGGTAGACCTTAAGAACCTTGACAACATAAAAATATCCTGGTTTTTGATCATCGACAATAACAGAATAGTCTTCTTCATCTAGATGAGATAAATTTTCTAACATCTTGTCACGTACAGGCAAAGAGTCTTTTTGGATTTCTAAACTATCCCCATTATCGTCAATTTTCTTGTGAAAACTCAGGGACATTTTGAACAGATCAGCTAATTGTTCTATCGTTGATTTTTCTTGATCCAATTGGATTTTAATATCATTAATCATTGCACTAACTTTTTCATGTTGAGCGTGCTCAACAACCTGTTTAGATATCGCTTCAAACGCAGCATTTTGGTAGCGGGATTTATTTTTCTCAAAAAACTCACGTGCTTCTTCGGTAGAAACAATCACTTTGGTTGGATCAACCACCATGACGACAACATCTTTTCTTTTTGGATTTACCAAAGCAGAACCATATTTTTTACGTGCTGTGTTTTCAAACTCTTTTTGTTTTTCAGCAGAAAACGAATCCTCTACAACCATGCGATCGTAAAAAATTTCAATCAAATCAAACTGTCTTTGAATCGACAAAGCCTGCAACTGTAACTTGATATAATCCTGAGGGAAAGCATAAGGTAAAATCAACTGATCCAACAAAGTTGCTATTCTTGCATCTTCAAGCAAAATGCGTCTTTCGGATCTTGATTCAGGTAAGCGACCAGCCAGCTGTTTCTTCAGCATAGCGACCATAGATTTCTCATTAACTAAAAATCCTTCTTTTTCCATATGCTTACGCATGATCTGTCGTCTTACAAAATCACGCAACATATCCGTTGGATAGTTCATTTGAACAAGTTCAGGAAAAGTGATTTTTGGATAAAACATCTGTAAGCGTTGAACACTTAGTGTCAACAATCTGCAAAAATGTTGTTCGTTGATAGATTCTCCATCTATGCGTGCCAAATGTTTGTTCTTCGTTTTAGGAGCAACAACACCGACGACGCCAGGTAAAACAAATCCGGCAATGATGAGGACGAAAATAATCCCTACACCAATACGATAAAAACGACTACGCATTTAAGAAATATGAGACAGTAAAGCTATATTCCTACTATACAGGAGCTCCACTGCGTTGTCTTCTTGGGATTTCTTTAACAAGAATTTTTTGCTGCTTCCAGGATTATCTCTGTTTCAGACAAAATCCCAGCACAATACAGCACAGTGTCATGGCCAGCTTGCAGTGCTTGATGAACTTTTTCGCTCAGCTGAATAGAATCAAGAGCTTTCATGTCAACGGCGTCTGTCATGAGAAAATTTTTAAATCCCAGGTGACTTCGAATATAGTCAACCACAACAGGAGATATCGCTGTGGGACGAGTCGAATCCAAGACATCATAAATGATGTGATTCGTCATACCCCATACAGGTAGTTTAGTATCAACTATATACCGGAACGGAATAATATCTTGAGTTAGCTCACCGTGAACATGGCAAATCCCTTCATGAGGATCCGCCCCTGTAGAACGTCCGTGTCCAGGAATGTGTTTCACTACAGGAATTATTCCCGCTTCTATGAACGTGCGGCAAACAACATCACCTAATATCCCAACAATAGAGGGATGTTTGTGGAAAGCACGTTTATAAAAACTGATGACGTGTTTTTCAGAAGCAGGATGATCATAAATTACATCTAAACAAGGAGCGCAATTTACGTTAATTCCACAATCGTTCAAATCTTGGGCAATCCGTTGGATTTGCTTCGTTAATTCTTGAATCGCCAGAGAAGGATCCTCATCAAATCTTTTCCCAAAATATTCCATATCCTTTCCACCGTAAAACTCGGGTTCACGCAAACGCTGCACAGCTCCACCTTCTTGATCAATCAATACGTACGGAACGTACCGACGCAACTGAAAACACAGTTCTTTAAGTTGATGTTTATTTTCAATATTTCGCCCCATGATGATAACACCAAGAGGTTGATAGATTTTGAGTAAATTACACTCTTCTTCTGACAAAATTTTATCTTTTATGGATATGATTGCTTTTGTTTTCCCAATCATTTTTACCCTTTTTAAAAAAATTAATGCTACCGGCAGGCTGAATATTCTCCTGTCTAACTTATTTAAAAGGATGTTACTTTGTTTATCAAGGGTGTGATCTGAGGTGGCAGTAGAAGGAAGAATAGAGTTGGCCTAAATCAAAATCTGGTTAAAAAAGCATCGTTTTGCAAAAATTTTTTTAAAAATATTCCCGATGCAAAGCTCTGCCAAGGGGGCTGTAACAATAACCCACTGTCAATTTGATGCCTCCGTATCCCTTTGGTAAATCAAAAAAATCTTGCACGCAACCTTTCCCGAAAGATTCTCCCCCGAAGATGCGGGCGCGCTTATGATCCTTTAACGCTGCGGCAACAATTTCTGCGGCAGAGGCTGTGTATCTGTCGACCCATACAGTTAAAGGTATCGATGGATATAATGCTTTCCCTTCGCATAAATGGGTTTTGTTATATTCAGTCAAATGGCTTTTAATGTGCACAACCGTGGCATTATCAACAAACAACCCTACAACTGCTACAGCACCCTGAAGAGACCCTCCAGGATTCGAGCGCAAATCCAAAACGATACGTTTAACAGCGCATTTTTTTAGATGGCATTCAATTAATTGTTTTAGTTCTTTAGCGGTTGTATCCAAAAAAAATCGTATTTGTAGAAACAAAATTGAATTTTTCAAACAATGACGCACGCTGGACACCCTTACAGTCGTCCGTTTTATTTTGACAGACTTGTTGTTGACTCCAAGGACAACAATTGTCCCGGGTTTTCCACAAATTTGTGCCGTGATGACATCAGGTGGGGTTGCTGGAGGAATAGCC
>Ga0209340_1000182_pt1 | contig 84049 bp, 74 predicted proteins | sample EPASupsiteSAE323_FD_187266 | JGI IMG/M metagenome (GOLD analysis project Ga0209340, IMG submission 187266) | Bioremediated contaminated groundwater from EPA Superfund site, New Mexico - Sample SAE3-23 (SPAdes) (version 2) | ecosystem: Environmental > Aquatic > Deep subsurface > Groundwater >...
GGGAAGTGAGATTTCGACTGGGAACCAGAGTTTTACTTCAGTGAGTTCGGGAAAATTAATAATTAGAAACGGTACACATCTTTATAGAGTTCAAGCAAAAAGTTTAACAGCCGATACAACTGTTTTTAATTCGGGAAGAATTAAAATTATTTTGGAAAATTAAATATTGTCGGCGAAGATTTTTTCGCGTGATTTAAAGTAAGAAAGTCCTATTAAAAGGATGATTAAAGAAACTAATGTGGCGATAATTAGACTGGAATATTTAGGAGGCGCACCTGCCAATATAACTTGTCGATAAGCATTTACAATTACTGACATTGGATTGAGTTGGAATATAAATCTAAATCTTTCAGGAACCATATCTGCAGGATAAATAATTGGGGTTAAATACATCCAGAGAGTTAATATTAATCCTAAAAGATATTGAATGTCGCGATAAAGTAAATTAGCGGCGGCAAAGAAAAAAGATAAACCAAGAGTAAAAATTTGTTGAATGAAAAATATTGGAAAAATCCACAAAATATTCATATTAATAGGTATTTGATAAGCAACCATGTAAATAATTAGAACGATGCTGGCAAACAAGAAATCAATAATTTTAGCAGTGATGGTAGAGATAACCAAAATGGTTCTGGGGAAGTAAATTTTGGTAATCAAACTTCCTGAACTAACCAAAGAAGCAGTGGCAGAAGAAACAGAGTTGGCAAATAAATTCCACGGAAGAAGGGCTACAAAAAGAAAAATAGAATAAGGAATATTTTCAGTAGAATTAGTTGGAATACGCAAAATAATTGAAAAAGCAAAAGACATAACTAACATTTGGGCTAATGGATTTAGAATTACCCAGAAATAACCAAGAATTGATTGTTTATATCGGGCTTTGACTTCGCGGCCAACCATTTGCCAAAGCAATTCACGCCATTTATAAACTGCTTTTATTTCAGAAAAAAGTTGAAACATAAATTAGTTTAACACGGTAATTTTTTTATTGATTTTCTAGTATAATAGACTGTTTTATTGAAAAATATGGAAAACATAAATATGAGTCAAATTTCTACAAGAAGTAATTATTTTGACAATATTAAAGGATTGTTAATTATTTTGGTGGTATTAGGGCATTTGATGGAGCAATTTTTAAATTTAGGACTTATTAAATATCTTTATATAGTAATATTTTCTTTCCATATGCCATTGTTTATATTTTGTTCTGGATATTTTGCGACAAATATAAATTTTAAAAAAATAATTACAAGATTAATATTTCCTTATATAGTTTTTCAAATTTTATATTTATTTTTTAATACGTTTGTATTGGGTGATACTGGAATAAGTTATACCTTTACGGATCCGTGTTGGACGTTATGGTATTTATTGTCGTTTATTTTTTGGGGAGTGATGGTACATTTTATGGAAAAAGTGGATCTTAAGGTTATTTTAATTGCATTTGCGGTTGGATTGTTGGTGGGGTTTGATAATTCAGTGGGTTATTATTTGAGTTTATCAAGGACAATCGTATTTTTTCCGTTTTTTTTATTAGGATATTATTGTAAAAAAAATGAAATAGATTTTCTTAAATTTAAAAAAAATAAACTATTAGTTGCAGTAATAAGTTTAATATCTATTATTGTAATTTTTGGTTTATATATTTATTTTAGTAGTATTAATGTTGCATGGCTATACGGTTTTTCTAGCTATAAAGCTCTTGACTATAATCTAATTATTAGGTTAATAATTTATCTAGTGGCGTTAATTTTATCAGCAATGACGATAATTATAGTTCCTAACTTTAAAATAAAAAAAATAACAAATATTGGGGTAAATAGTATGGTTATATATTTATTACATGGTTTTATTATCAGATATTTGGAAAAAGTTTTTCATTATGAAATTCTTTCATCTGGTATGAAAGTATTACTATATTTAATAGTAACAACTTTGGTTATAGTGCTGGTTTTATCATCAAAATACATAACGACTCCATTACAAAAATTATTAAAAAGGTAAAAACTCTTAACTAGAAATATGTATTATATAATTGATAATGAATAAAGGTTTGAGAGTTTGTACGATTGGTGGTGGATCGGGAATGCCGATTATAAATAAAGCTTTGATTAAATCTGGATTTGAGAATATTAAATCGATTGTGACAACTTTTGATAGTGGTGGTGATACTGGCAGAATGAGAACTGACGAAAGAGGAAAAATTTTGGCTTTTTCAGATTATTGGCGAGCTTTAATTTCGCTTTGGGATGATAGTAAACAAAAAGAAATTTGGGAAGAAATGCTTCGGTTTAGAGATGGTAGGGGTAGAAATTTTGGAAATACATTTTTTCAATTTTTATCTGAGAAAGAAGGAAAATTATCGGATGTTGATTCTATGTTTGAGTCTTTGACTGGAGCTAGTCTAAAAGGAGAAGTAGTACCAGTATCGACTGATTCAGCAAATTTTTGTTTTAAAACGGAGAGTGGTAAAGAATATTGTGGAGAACACAATTTGGATGACTTAAGAATGTCTTTGGATAAAATTGATAGTATTTGGTTGATGCCAAAAGTTAAAGCGAACAGAGAAGCAATAGATGCAATTGAAAAAGCAGATGTGATTGTAGTTTGTCCGGGGAGTATGTATGGTTCGATTTTAATTAATTTTTTGCCACGGGGGATGACTGAGGCTTATAAAAAAAGTAAAGCAAAAAAAATATTAATGACGAATATTTCCTCGGTGGCTAATGAAAATGATGGTTTTGATCAGGATGATTATTTAACTTTATTTGAAAAATATTTAGATTGCAAATCCCCTTTTGACTTGGTTTTAATGGCTGATTTGAATTGTTTAGATCAGAAATTATTAAAAAAAGTATTAAAATTTTATGCCTTGGAACATTCTTTTCCAATTAAATTTAAAAAAAATAGTAGACAAAAAACTTTATTAGCTGATATTGCTAATATTGAAGGAAAGAATATGCGTTTAAGACATAGTGAAGAAAAATTGGGAGAATTATTTAAGACTTTAGAGATTTAATTTTTTTGATAGAATTTAAATATGTCGCAGAAAAAAGCTAAAAGATTAAGGAGAATGGAAACAGTAAATTTAGTGGAAAAGAATGATATTGAATATGTAAAAGGAATAAGACAAATATTAAAAGAGAATTGGAAATTTTTATTAGCATTATGTGTTGGTATTTTTGTTTTATATTTTAATTCTTTAAGTGGAGCCTTTGTTTCGGATGATTATGCTTCAATTACAGATAATACAAATATTAAACATTTTGGAAGTCAAGCTAAAAATGGTTTAGTGGTTGGACTTTGTAATTGGTTAATAGCAGTATTGTTTGGAGTTGGTAGTCCTATACCTTATCATTTATTTAGTTTGATTCTATATTTGATAATCTGTGTTTTGGGTTTTGTTTTTCTTTATATTGTTTTTGATAAAAAAACGGCAGTTTTGAGTATTATTTTATTTGCAGTTTTACCAACACATGTAGAGGCGGTTTCTTGGATTTCTGGTAAGCCTTATTTATTAACAGCAGTAACAGTTTTATCAGAGTTGATTCTTTTTATTTTATATACGAGGAGTGGTGTTAAAAAATATTTGTGGTGGTTTATAGCTCTTTTACCACTTACTTTTTTTGCAGAACGAGTTAGATCTATTTCTTTATTATTAATAATCCCCCTTTTTATTTTTACGTTTGGAACCAATTTGAAGAAAAAATTTGATTGGAAAAAAGCATTTGTTTTTTGTTGTTTAGGAATAATTATTTTGGGAATAATTTTATGGCCTTTGATAAGCTATAGAATTAACAATGTTAATTCTGGGTATAATGGCTATGGTGGAATTTTCTACGATCCTTTTTTTCAATACCCAACAGCAATAGCTAAATATTTGCAATTGGTTTTAATACCAACTGATTTAACACTTTACCATACGATGTATATTCTACCTACTTGGTTGAATTGGATGGTTTTGATAGTTTATCTAGTGTCGGTGGCCTATTTCTTTTTTAAAGATAAAAAAATATTTTTTGCATTGGCTTTTATGTTTGTGGCTATGGCTCCATCAATGGCACCAGTAAAAGTAAGTTGGCTCGTTGCGGAAAGATATTTATTTTTGGGAAGTTTGGGTTTTTGTGCTTTTTTAATCTTATTCTTTCAGAGATTAGGTAAAAAGTTTGAATTGTTATTTTTTATTTTATTTATATTAATTGTTGGGGTCTATTCGATAAAAGTTTTCTTAAGAAATGTCGATTGGCAAACTAATCATAATTTATGGGTGAGCACTTGCCAGGTTTCACCAAATAGTCATAATGCATGGAATAATATTGGTGATGATTATGATAAATTGGCACAATTAGAAACTACAGATGAGGGAAAAATGAAACAATATTTAAATTCAGTAAAAGGTTTTACTCAGTCAGTAACAGTAAAAACAAATTATGCGGATGCTTTTCATAATAGAGCTAATATTTTTTATAAAATGGGGAGATATGATTTGGCTAGAGATAGTTATGAAACTGGATTATCTTTTGGACCTGAACTTTATCAAAGCTACTATAGTTTACTACAAATTGATTTAGTTGAAAAAAAATTTGATTTAGCAATAGATCATTTAAATAGACTTAATAAGGTTAAACCAAATGATCCTCAAGTTTATTATGCTGCGTCTGTGGTTTATGCTAATATGGGTCGAATAGAACAAGCTATTTCTATTTTAGATCAATTAGTTAAGGCTAATCCAAATTGGAATCAAGCTGTTGATCTTTTGGCTCAGTTAAAAGCAAGCCAAACCACTAGGCAATAATTAGAAAAGTAATTTAAAAGCACTGAGTTCCATTTTGGCTATTTTATCCCAGCTATATTTGCTTAATAATTTTTTACCATTCTTATTTTCAAAATTTTTGTTTTGAAAAGTTTTTATTATTGATTTAGCGACGGATTCAGTGTCGCCAATTTTGAAAGTATTGATTTCCTCATTTTGGTAGATATATTTATATATTGGCAAATAGTAAACAAACGCTGGCTTACCTGAACATACGGCTTCTAAAAGGGCGATTCCAAATGCTTCAACTACACTCTTACTAAGAAAAAGAAAAATTTTAGAACTTTTCAATATACTATATTTTTCTTTTTCGCTAACCCATCCTAAAAGTTTAATATTTTTTGTGAGATAACATCTTTTAATTTCATTTTTATATTGCTTAATCGTTGTTTTATCTCCTGGTCCAACTACTGCCAAAATAAAATCAGGATATTTTTTTATGATGATTTTTAAAACATCGAGCATGTCATAAATTCCTTTGGTTTCATTTATTCGACCTAAGAAGACGGCGTCATATTTATTTTTGGGATTATATTTTGCTTGTTTAATTAGGTTGGAATTATTGACTGCATTACCAGTTAATAAAATTTTTTTAGGATTAAAACCACGATTAAGAAGGTAATCTTTAACATCTGGATTAACAACAAAAATGGTGTCGGCTTTTCTTAATAAATGGACACTAATGATAAAAAATAACCAAGCCAAAAATCGAATTATTTTATTACCATAATCAGTGAATGGAACTAAATTATCAAAAACAGCGGTTAATTTAATTTTTTTATCAAAACATTTAAGAAAAAAAGGGAATAAGAGAATATCCAAAACGGAAGAACGGCAATGAACAATATCATATTCATTGGTGTATTTTTTTATTTCTTTAAGAAGAATAAAATTTCTTTTTAATCCAACAGTGATTAATTTTATTTTGGAGTCGATTTTACTATTTTCGTCAACTTCGAGATATTTAATTGATTTAGTATCGATAATTTCTTGATCAATAATTTTTTTCTTAAGGATTTTATTCCCAATTATAGATATTTGGCAATCATGGTTTTGCCAATATTTTATATTTTTTAATAAAGGAGTAATATTAGCGTTATCAAAAGTGACTCCATTAATAAGAATTTTTAGAGACATTTTATTTTGCTAAAAATTAATCTTTTAATCAGATCTATATTTTGGGGGATTATTTTAATATAAAAAATGATATTTTGAATATAAGCTAGTTTTTGTATTTTAAGAACCAATCTCATATAGTCTTTATTGTTTTTATATTTGGTGTTAAGAAAAATTCTTTTATTAATTAAATTTTTTTGTGTTTTAAAAAAATCAAAAAAACTAATTGGTGGCAACTGAACAAAAAGCTTTTCAAAATCCATATTTTCTGAAACCAATTTTTTCTTTTTTGCTTCTATCCAAATTTTAGTTCCGGGATATGGAGTTAAAATATAAATTTGAGTGTTATCGAGGGGGTGGTGTTTCATTAAATCATAAGTACACTTTAGGTCTTCTATTGTTTCTCCTGGAGTGCCTACTATATAACCACTACTTGAAGTAATACCATATTTTCGGCATAAATCGACGGCTCTTTTATTATCTTCAACTGTAACTGAATTTTGTTTCAAATAATTAAGAATTTTTGGAGAACCGCTTTCTAGTCCAAAAATTAATCTTTTAGTGTTCATTTCGGCTAAAACTTTACAAACATCTTCGGTTATTAGATTAGCCCTAGCATAACCAAAAAAAACTAATTTTTTATTTAATTTATTATTAATAATAAGATCTTTTAATTTTTTTAATCTTTCAATTGGAGCAATAAAAAGATCATCCCAAAACATAATACTATCGATATCATATTTTTTTACTAAAAATTTTATTTCTTTAATTACATATTCTGGAGAATGAAAACGAACTGTTCCCCATTGAACAGGAGAACCGCAAAAAACACAATGGTATGGACAACCCCTGGAGGTCATAATAGAGATTTGTCTTTTGACACCGAAAAGGTTAAATTGATTTTTAAGGTAGGTGTCTTCCATGGGAGTGATTTCTCTGGCTGGAAAGGGTAATTCATCTATATTTTTTATTAATTTTCTGGGTGAAGTTTTTATTATTTTTTTATTTTCTTTGAAAATTAAACCATCAATTTTTTTTAATTCTGATGAAATAAATTTTTTGTTTTTTAAAAATGATTCTATTAATTCTAATAAGGTTATTTCCCCTTCTCCAATCGAACCAACGTCAAACGGAAAAGAAAAAGATTCTGGCATAGCAGTGATATGAACACCACCAATTAAAACTGGAACTTTTAATTTCTTTTTGATTTTAATAGCGATATTTTTAGTTTTTTGAAAAGCGAGAGTATCGCTAGTAAAACTGACAATATCGGGTTTAGTTTTTATTATATCTTTTAAGGGATTTAATCCTTCAACTATTTTAATATCTAAATTTGGAATTCTTTTTTGAAGAAAAGCTGCTAAAGCAGTTAGTCCAAAATGGGGCGTGTGGTTTTCTATTTTCCAAATATTAACGAGAGTTAGTGTCATATTTATATAATTTGTTTTTTATTTAAAAAAGCTTTAGTCGAAGAAGTTATATTGGCCAAAAAAAGATAAAGATTAACAAATGGTAAAAGAAATACTTTTTTATCTTGAAAAATTAATAGATACATTCTCCAATTATATCCAATAATATAAATTATTAATAATAATGTGGCAAAAATATTTATTTTGGGGATAAAAAGAGCAATAAAAATAACTTCTCTGAAAAAAGATCTGAAATTTGGAATGTTAAAACCATAAAGTCTAAGGAGAACACCTTTTGTTTCGGCTAATTGTTTTTCTTTTTTAATCAAATCTTTGAATGAAAAATTTGGATTTTTGTTATGAAGATGAATAGCTTTGATATTACTGCAAATATATTTTAATTTTTTTTTGTTGGCCCTAATAATTAAATCGAGATCTTCCCCTGCAGTTCGAAAATGTTTTTCATCAAAAAGGCCTATTCCAATTAATTCTTGACGATTAACACAATCAAATTTTTCAATTGGAGAATAATGCTTGGTGTTTACGTACCGAGAAAAAAGACACTTTTGCCAAAAATTATATTTATTCCAAATATTTTTTGGGTGACAAACAATTGGATAAATATAAAAAATATCTCGATTTTTATTTATAATTTTTTCTAATTTTATTAGAGCTAAATTGGAATTTAAAATGACATCTTGATGAGTGAGAATAATAAAATCAGTTTTTGCCATTTTAATTGCCTGATTAAAACTAGAAGCTAACCCTTTTGCTTTTTGGTGTTTGATTATTTTTACATTTAATTTTTTTTCCTTTTTGAAAATATCAATTTTTTCTTGAGATTTATCTGTGGAACCATCGTTAATTAAAATAATTTCTTTTATGTAATTTAAAGATTTTTGTTTAGTAATAGAAGAAAATGTTTCTTTTATGGTTGAATCACCATTGTGGATAGGAATAATAATAGTAAAAATAGGTGATTTTTTTTTCATAAACTAATTATGTTTGGAATATTTTAGTTTTATAAACAAACTATATTTAGTAAAAAAGAAGATACTTTTTACAATACCAAAGTAAACACCAACACGTTTGTTAACAAGAGCAATTAAGAATTTGAGAAACATATTTAAAATTAGAGGTGGTTTAAATTTTGCTAAATACCATTCATTATTAATGATAAGTTGATTTAATTTTGATGGTAAAAAAGGCATTAACATAAAATATAGTTGAATATTACTGTAAGTTAGGGCTGGATCAAAAGAATCTTTACCACCAATTCCAACTATTAAAGAAGTATTTGTAAGTCCTCTTTCTATTTTGGGAACGTCTGATTTTTTAAGTAATTTATGTTTGACGGCGATATTAACAATTTCTGTTTTAGGAAAATATTGGAGCCAATAAGCGTTAATAATTGTTGGGTTCAGTTGGTAATAAAAATTAACAGCTTCTTTATATTCCGGAAGGCCTTCGGTAGGTATATTAAAAATATGATCAATGGAAAATTTAAGTCCAGCTCGATGACAATTTTGGGCGGCTTTGGAAATTTGATCGTTTGATTCGAAACGGTTTAATATTTCTCTTCTAGTTTTTTCAGAAGCACTTTGAATTCCAAAAAGAAGAAAATAACAACCAGATTTCTTTAGAAGTTTGGCAATTTCTAGACTTAAAAAACTAGGATGAGTGAGCATTGCGTAAGGCAGATTCACCTTTTTTTTGTAAAGTTTGGCAAATTCTTTAAGCCAATCCAAGTCTTGAACAAAAACATCATCAACAAAAGTGACTTTTTTAGGATGGTATTTTTCCTTAGCTAAAACTAATTCGTCAACAATATTTTTAGGACTACGTCTTCTAATTTTTTTACCAAGGCCTTTATATACATTTTGAATAACATTATTACCACAGTAAGTGCAGGCAAAAGGACATCCTCTACTAGAAATAGTATAATAATCTTCAAAAAAACCAGGGTAAATTTTATAAAAGAGATCCTTGTCTGGAAAAGGAAGATCATCTAGATTGTCAATTAATGGACGACAAGGATTTTTTATAATTTTATTTTTTTGTTTAAACCAAATATTTTTAATATTAGTAGAATTTGGATTGTTTAAGAGTTCGCTTAAGGCTTCTTCACCTTCCCCAACACAGATCATATCGACACATTTTTCTTTAATAACAATTTCTGGGACAGAAGTTGGATGTATACCACCGAAAATTATTGGAATATTTGGCTTTTTTCTTTTTAAAAGATGAGCAATTTTTAAGATACGCTGATAATTTAAAGTAAAAACAGAAAAACCGACAAAATCTGGTTTTTTCTCTATAATCTGTTGAATTAATTCTTTTTTAATATCTAATTTTTTGGCTAATTTTGCAGAACTAATAGCCTCGGTGGCAAAAACAGTTGGATCAAAAACTATTTCGACTTCGTGTCCTTGTTTTTTTAAAAAACTTGAAAGAAATTCTATAGCTAAACTTTCAACTCCGACTGCAACAAATACTATTTTCATTTTTGTTTTTGAATGATATAAGGTTTTCTTGAAGACATACCTTTAAAAATTAAAGAAAATAAATCTTTAAAATCGCTTTTAATTCTTTGAGGTGAAGTAAAATCTTCTTTTATTTTTCTAAAAACTATTTTTGGTTTTAAATAAAATTTTCTATTTATTTCTTTTAACTGTGAATAAACAAATTCTTTATTAGAATCTTTTGGTGTATAGACAGGATAAATTCCACTATAACCTTCTCCTAATTTTTTAAGAGCAAATTTGTCAATAATGTACTTAGAAACAATTTTATCTTTTTTGGCAATGTCATACAAAGGAGAACCTGGAAATGGGATCGGAATAGATAATCCTAGAATATCTATTGGAGATTTTAAGATCATATCTTTAGTATCTTGGATCTCTTGTTTAGTTTCAGTTGGATGCCCCATCATAAAATAGCAGGCAATTTTTATTTTATGTTTTTGGCACCAATTGAACACTCTAGAAATATCTTTATTAGTAAATAGACCTTTATTAATAATTTCTTTGCGAACTCGTTCATTACCTGATTCGATGCCAAAATTTATTTGCTGACAACCGGCCCGATTCATTAATTTTAATAATTTTTCATCAACTAAATCAATTCTAGTATTACATTCCCAAAATATTTTAATTTTTTCTTTAATTAATGTTTTACAAAATTCGGCAACCTTGTCTTTATTTAAAGTAAAGGTGTCATCTTGAAAATTAATTTTTCCATTACAAAATGGATAGCAATATTTAATTTCCTTAATTAAATTAGCGGTGGAACGATAACGAATAGTCCTACTAATTGAAGGTCGACTGCAGTAATAACAATTAAAGGGGCAACCCCTAGAAAAAAGCATTGATTCTGCTTGATTATATAAATGTCTTTTAATTAGCTTTTTATCTGGAATTGGTAATTTATTTAAATCTAAAGGAATTTGACTGGCTTGAATTTTTTGAATTTTTTGATTTTTAGATAATTTAATAATCGAGTCTAAAAAAGTTATTTCTGATTCTCCTGTAATAGCATAATCAAAAAGACTTGAATGTCTTTTTATAAAATCAGGGTCGGCACTAATATGTGGACCACCTAAAAAAATTATAGATTTAGGAAAATGTTTTTTGATGTTTTTAGCCAATTCAACAGTTCCTTGAAGTTGTGGAGTCATCGAAGAAATACCAATAACGAAAGGTTGCTCTTTTTTAATTATAGAAATAATTTCTTTTAAAGAAAAATTTTCTTTACCTATATCAATAATTTTTGCATTAAATTCTTTTTTGGCATAATGATTTATATAACTAGCAAGATAAAGCAAACCTAATGGTGGAACAGAAACGTCGAGAGATTTAGGGATACCTTGATGAAAATAAAGTGGAGGATTAAAAAATAATATCTTTTTCATTTTTTTTGATAGACAGCGTTTAATTGAACACCTGATTGATTATTATTAATATCTTTTTCTTCTATTTTCCACCATAATTTATTATTAATAATTTTTGTTTTTTCTAAAAATAATTGTAAAAATTTGATTAAATGACCATTGTAAATAACTCTCTTGAGAGTAAATAAATTTAATAGTTTATTGAGATTTTTAATAGAATAATGTCTTTTATGTCCAATCTTTAAATCATTAAAATAATAAAATGGCCATATAAAAGGCCACATTTTTAAATAAGTATTAGGAACACAAATGTATAAAAATTTATCTTTTTTTAAAATGTTTTTAATTTGATCAACAGTTTTTTTATCATCTTCTAGGTGTTCAAGTAGAGAAATTGCAGAAATATAATCAAAAGTGTCTTTTTTAAAAGGTAAATTTTGAGCGGAAGAAACAATAAAGGCAGTTTTATTAGCGACGCCTTGATCGTTGGCAAAACATTTAGCTTTGATCATTGCCTCGAGAGAAATATCAATTCCAAAACTAAACCAATTATTTTGCTTGGCAGCTTCAATGACAGTATAACCAGTGGCACCACAACCAATATCTAAATAGGTTTTAATTTCTTTTGAAAATTTTTGTTTAAAAATTCGATTGAGCATACTGATTCTCCAATTTTCGAGATGGTATTTATTTTTGAATTGGGAATAATGTTTATCAAACCAAACAATCTGTTTTTTTTCTTGTTGGTCAAAATTTTTCTGATTTATTAAAATGGGAATATCTTTAATTATGGGGTAATTTTGCAAACATTTTGAACAAGTAAGTTTTTTACTATTAGTCAGTTTGAGGCTTGAATTACAATTTGGACAAACTAAAAATTTTAATAATTTATTTATTTCCATTAGAATTTAAAATTAAATTTAATTTTTTTTAAAGATTGGGAATATATTTTATTTTTATACCAATCGACTAGAGTAATTAAGATAGTTGAAGGAGTGATTAAACAACCGATAGAAAAAAACCAAAAAGAAGGAGAGAAAATATTTAACCAGTTAAATTTAACTAAATACCAGATTTCTCTAACTAGATATTTATATTTAGCATAGTTTCTTAATTGGACTAAGCCAACATAGTTTTTAGTGATAAAATCTTTGATTAAATATTTTTGAACCTTTTGATATTTTTTTTCGAAAAAAACTGATTTAACCATTTCTATCCAGCTTAGGAGTGGTGATTTTTCATAAATGGAAGATAAACTACGGGTTTGACTACTAGCGATTCTAACGGCGATGTTATAGTCTTTTAGAAAAACAACTGGGTGTCTTTTAAAAATGGAAGCAAATGGATAAATGTGACAGGGAAAAATGTCTGAATGAAAAGGCAAATCTATAAATTCGCGACGATAGGCTAATCCAGAAAGTTGATCAAGGGTTTCAAAAACACGAATTACCTTTTGAGGATTATCTGTAATTTTAACAATAGTGTCTTTTTTTGGATTTAATTTTTTTTTGGCTCTAACGGGAATATTAATGTTCTTATCAAACCAAAAATAAGGACGAGTGACGGCACCAATATTTTTTGAAAGTTTAAAAGCCGTAATGGTATTTTTTAAGGTGTTTTTGGCCATAATATCATCTTGCCCCATAAGGTAGATAAATTCAGCATTGGCGTGTTGTCTGGCTCTTTCTAAGTTTTTAGAGTAACCAAAATTTATTTTATTTTCTATAATAATAATTCTTTCATCTTTAATTTGCTTGATAATTTTTAATGTGTCGTCAATAGAAGCATCGTCGCAAATTAAAATGCGAAAATTTTTGTAATTTTGAGAAAGGATGCTTTTTATGGTGTCAGTGATGCAACCAGCGCCATTGTAGGTTGGAATAAGAATATCTATTGTTGCCATTGTTTTCGATCTAATTGTTTTAATAAATTTAATCTTTTTTTGATAGTGTTTATAGTATAAAGATAGAGAGTTATAAAGCAAGCTAGAGGATGAAAAAACCAGGCAGCGTCTGGTTTATGAAAAAAACCGCGGAGAGTGTCAAAAAGCATAGGTATAATTAAAATTGTATAAAAAATGAATTTTAAAATGCCTGATTTGTTGGTTTGATTCCAATTAAATTGGCGAAGGTTTTGATAATTAAAATAATCAGTGATACGACGATTTTGTTTGCGAATAAATTTTTTGATCGATGATTCACAAAAGGTGTGAATAATCCCCTGTTTTACTTTGGCAAAGTAAATTGGTTTTTTATTTTTATTTAGATAGTCGGCAAGAATATCGATGTCAAAAAGATAATCTGATTTTAGATTGTTTTTTAAAAAATCAGTTCTAAAAATAGTGCCGTTGGCGCCAATAGTAGGAATTGGAGAATTTGGTTTTAGGGTAATTTTAATATATTGATTTTTATCGATTTGATCTATTTTTAGGCCTGTCCATTTGAAATTGATAAAATTTTGGCGATCATAAACTCCAGAGATAAAAGCATAAGGATCATTAACACCAGTTAAAGCGGAATATCTTTCAATAAAACCGGCTTTAGGGCGATAAGTGAAACGAATTGGTTCAGTACCAATTAATTGGGAATCTTTTTCTAAAATATCAATATTTTTTTGAAGCCAATTTTTAGTGGGTAGGATATTATCAGAATCAATTAAGGCAATATATTTACCGATTGCATGTTTAACCCCAATAGCTTTACCGGCTTCAGCAGTTTTGAGGGGATTTTTAAAAATTTTGGCATGATATTTTTTAGCTATTTTTAGAGTGTTGTCATTAGAACCACCATCAGCAATAATAATTTCATATTTTTTAAAATTTTGTTTTTTAATTGACTTAAGGCAAGTTTCTAAAACAGAAGCAGCATTGAGAGTAGGAATAATAAAACTAACAATTGTCATTTTTGGAAAAATCTTTTAATTTTTTGAGATATTTAAAAGTATAATTTGAAAGATGTTTTATATCAGAAAAGGAGCGAATAGAAATTATTTTTTTAAAAATAAATTTGGGGGTGAGAATGCCTTTAAATAAATCTTGAACTAATTTAATCTGATCTGATGGAGGAATTGGTGATTTTATGATTGGTTGACGCATATCAAAATCATCCCAATTTTTAGTTAAAAGTAAATTATTTTCTTGACAATATTTAAAAAGTGGAGTTCCGGGATAGGGAATTAAAATGGTGGCTTGAAGACTGTCAGCCAGGCCATCTTTAAAAATTTTTCTGGCTAAATTTAAAGTCTTTTGAGCATCAGTTAAAGTTTCATTTGGATAACCAATAATGACGGTGATATGTGGTTCGAGTTTGGCTGATTTGGCAATTTTGAGAGTTTTTAAAGCGTCAGAGGTTTTTTCATTTTTGTTTACAAAATCGAGAGTTGACTGGTTGGCAGACTCAAGACCGTATAAAATAAAACGAAAACCAGCTTGACGCATTAATTTATATTCAGATAAAGAGAGAGCCCCAAAACGCATATTACAACCGATTTTTACCTTTTTATTTAAACCCTGACTAATTAAAGCTTGGCATAATTCTTTTAACCAAGGACCGGTAGGAAGAGTTCCTGAGTCATCAAAAATTTCTTTGACGCCAAAATTATAAACTAAATTTTCAATTTCATTGAGAGTATGTTCGACAGAAAAGTGACGGAATTTTTTACCAGGAAAAAGAGTAGTCCATGAACAAAAGGAACATCTCCCCCACCAACAATCACGACCAGACATAATATATGATCCGGGTCTGTATTTATAATTGGTGTTATTATAGGCATAAAGTTGCCATTGGGTTAATTTTCGATCAATGATTGGAAGAGAATTTAAGTCATGATTTTTTTGAAGTTTGAAAATTTTGTCTTTTGGATTTTTACCTTGATTAATTAGGTTAATTAATTCATCTAATAAAAAATCGTAATCGCCACCAATCAAAACAAAATCAACTTTTGAGTTTTTAATTGATTCTTCTGGAAGAGCAGTGACATGGTCGCCCATTAAAACGACAATCGGTTTCCATTTACATTCTTTTTTTATTTGGTTAACAATTTGCCAATGTTTTTTGACGACTGGGGTTTTAGTTTCAATGACAATTAAATTTGGTTTATTTTTTTGGAGATGTTTAAACCATTCTTTATAGGTCAACTTTTGAGCAATAGCATCGTCCCAAAAAACTTTAAAACCTTTACTCTTTAGAAGAGTGGCAGCATAAGCGGGAATGATTGGGTAAATTACATTGCCAGTATTTGTCCATTGAAATTGACGATTTTGAGATAAAAAAGGTGAACCTTTTTTAGATTCTAATGGTGGATAAGAAATTGAGATTGATTTAACCACCAATGTATTTACCAGTTTTTTGGTCGAAGGCGTGGGGTTTAAATTTAACTTCTTTTTTAAATAAACCATGTAGGAATAGTATACCGTAGTAAATGTGGGTTGGCGGTATAGTAATTGTAGCTAAAAAAGAAATTTTAAATTTATTTTCTTGAAAAATAAAATAAAAGAATGTAGTAATTAATATTGATATATATAAATATAATGGTAATTTAAGGAAAAAATTATGATGAAAGAAAATTAAAAATAAAATATAAAGAGCAAAAATACTGGGAATAAAATAGCCGATTTTTCGACTGGTTTCTGGAAATTTTTTAGCGAAAAATCCTCTTTGTATGGCATATCGAGTAATTTGTTGAAGATGAGGAATAATAACTGATCGACGATGATGATAAACCACTAAGGATGGGTGATAAAAAATTTTTTTATGGAATTTTTTAACTAAATTTAAACAAAGGACAGTGTCTTCTCCTGGCCAGTAAGAAGTATTAAAACCACCAACTAAATTAAAATCATTTTTTTTAACAATAAGATTAACAGAGGGATAGTCTTCAATAAAACGAGCTGATTGAACACTATTTCTATAAACACCAGCACCACCACTACCAAGCCAACTAGCCCAAACTAAGCCAGAAGCTTTTTGATATAAATTATCTTTGGAAGGAGTGAGGCATGGGCCACAAAAAGCGGCAAAATCGGGGTTTTGAGTGATTAGTTTAAAAGCATTTTTAAAATAATTTTGGCTCGGAAAAGAATCATCATCTAAAAAAGCTAAATATTGACCTTTACTCATTTTAACTCCTAGATTTCTTTTTTCTGATGGGTTAGCAGAACCAGATATTTTATCGGTAATAACTAGAATTTCAAATTTTTTAAAAGTCTGTTTTTTTAGTTTAGATAGGGTTTCTTCTAAGTAAGGATTGGTTTGGCGGACTGGGATAATAATTGAGAAAATAGGATTTTTCATAATTATTTACCAGTATTAATTCGCATTTCTAATTCTGGATCATAAACCCATTTTCTTTTATTTTTGTCGTCGTAATAATTTAGAATTTTAAGTCTATAAAAAACGGCAAGAGCTTCGATAAGGCAACTGTAAATGGTTTTAAGACCAGTGGCATGAGTTAAACTACAAAAATCATAATTTAATTTGATTGGAGCTTCATAAATTTTAACGAATCCTAATTTATTAGCGACTGATAAAATTTCTAGATCAAAAGCATAGTTTTTAACTATAAGACGAGGAAGGACTTTAATTAAAACCGGTCGTTTGAAAATTTTTAAACCAGCTTGAGTGTCATGGACATTAATTCCTAATAAAAACTTAGAAATAATGTGGGCACCAAAGCTGATAATTTTTCTGTCTAATGGGTAGTTTACCATTGAAGCTGGATGACGTTTTGATGCAACAATTATATCAGCGTTGTACCACTCCATATGTTCTAAAACTAAAGAAATTCCATTTGGATCGATTTCCATACCAGAGTCTATAAAAGCAATGTAATCACCTTGAGTTTTTGCCATACCGTAACGAACAGCATAACCTTTGCCATGATTAGTTTTGTAACCAAAAGCTTTGAGATTTTTGAGATTTAATTTTTTAATTACTTTGAGTGATTTATCAACAGAGGTTCCATCAACTATGGCAATAATTTCATAATCATAACGAATTTGTTTAAGAGTTTCATTTATAGTCTGGAGATCTTTTTTAATAGTTTTTTCTTGTTTATAGATAGGGATTATGACCGATAGGAAATGATTACTATTTTTCATTTGACAACACCAAATTATAAAGAGCAAGTGTTTGAAGAGCAGTGTTTTGCCAATTAAAATTCTTGGCTCGAGTTAACCCCAGTTTAACATATTTTTGTCTTATATTTTGATTATCCCAAAATTTTATTAATTTTTTCTCTAAATCTTTTTGGGAATGAGGATTAAATTTAAGACCATTGGAATCCATAATTTCATCTAAACAAGAATCTTGACTGTATACAACAGGACAACCGGATTGCATGGCTTGAATTAATGGTAAACCAAAACCTTCAGCAAAAGACGGTTGACAATAAATGGTAGCCAAATTAAAAATAAAGGGTAAATCATTGTCTGGAACAAAACCAGTGAAAATTAAATTTGGCGATTTTTGTGATTGAAGCCAAAGAAGATCTTGAGTCCAAGGATGATTCGGAATGTCTTTTTTAGTAGCAGCAGAGCCGACAATTACTAATGGATATTTTAATTTTAAACAGGCTTTGACTAATGTTGGAATATTTTTATTCCAATTAATATCGCCGACAAATAGGATAAATTTTGGTGGTAGTTTATATTTTTTTTGAATTTCTTTCAATTTTTTCGAATCGGATGAAACTTTAAAACTTGGATCGGCAGCAAGATGGGTGACAAAAATTTTGTTTAATTTATATTTAGTGATTTTATTAATAATATTTTTGGAATAATGAGAAACAGTTAAGATTTTATTGACTTTTAAAAGACGTTTTTTTTGTAAAAGCCATTTAATGTTGCCTTTAATGCCGACTGGAAAATGGCTTTTGAATTGAATGGGAATAAGATCGTGAACAGTGACAATAGTGGGTGTTTCAGTTTTTTTAGGTAAAGTTGTTTTAAAAGGATCGAAATAGGGATAATGGATTAGGTTGTAATTTTTAGATATTAGGTCGTTAGTATTAGTAATTAAATCGATTTGATAATTTTTATAATTACTATTAATTTTGATTTCTTTTTGAAGGGCAGAAACTAAATTGGAGGTGTAATGCCCGACACCGCGAACAGCATTTGCGTCTTGAGTTGGAGAAATATCGATAGCAATTTTTATTTTTTTATTCATTATTTTTTATCCCAATCATTTTTTAAGTCGATTTGGCGATTGGTTTTGACCAACTCCCAATATTTGGTGTAAGAAATTGGGAATCTTAGGGCAGAATAAAAAGAAAAAACAAAACCAGGAAAGCCATCGACATAACCACGGTGTCGGAAAAATGTTTTCAAAAACCACCAAATCGGTTTGAAAAAGTAAAAATTAAAGAAATTAGTAAAATTAATTTTAGTACTTTTTTGTTGTAATTCTTGGGCTAAAAGTGTGGTGTAGCGATTATGGCGGAGAAGATATTTCGAAAAAGATGTATCGGCATAGTGTTCTAGATCATTTTTAAGCCAACCAACTTCTCCTTCTATTTTGGCTTGTTCATGGACATCGACACATGGAAGATGACCTTTGCCTTTTTTGTAAAATCTAATAGTGGGATCCGGGTATTGACCACCTTTTTTTAAAAATGTTCCTAAGAAATAATTTTTTCTCGGGATCCAAAAACCATTTTCCTTAATATCGTTAATATCTTTTTCTAAAAATGAAATAATTTCTTTTTTAAGCTGAGGAGTGACAATTTCGTCAGCATCGAGTTGAAGGATCCAATCGCTAGTACAAGCATTAATCGCAATATTTTTATTGATATGAAAAATTGGCTTATTGGTGGTTTTGATTATTTTGACATTTTTAAATTTAGAGGCAATTTGGATAGTTTTATCCTGAGAATTGCCGTCAGCAATAATTATTTCGTCAACCCAGCCAGAAACAGCATTTAAGCATCGCTCAATATTATTTTCTTCATTATAGGTGGCGATGGCTACCGAAATGGTTCTTTTTGAATTTTTCATTGTTTTGAATAGATTTTAAACCCTGGTTGTTCATTTGGGAAATTAATAATTTTGATGGGTTCAGACATAGCAGGTTCATCGCTGGTGACGACTAATGAATTTGAAGGGATTTTATCCCATTCAATTTTTTGGAAATTATATTTATCAAAATTTAGAACAGTAGAAAAACCATATTGGTCAGGAGTGGTTAATTTTATTTCTTGTTGAATTTTTTCTGGTGGATATTTAGAGAAAAATAAAAATAAGATATAGGGCTGATCGTATTTATTGGTAACATAAATTTGACCATATTTGTCTTTTTGTTCTTCTAAATAAGAAACTATTTGGTCAAAACCGTATTCCCAAGCATAGGGATATCTTTTTGAATAATGAATAAAATAAGCATTAAAATAAAAGGCGATAAAATATCCATAGATGATGATAAATATGATGGAAATTACCCTTAAAACCTTTTTATTTTTAAATAGAGAAAAGAAAGAATAAATTCCCAGGGCAATTAAAATTGATAAAGGAATTACCATAGGAAGAGCTCTAAGTGCTGAAGGAGCTTGATATGTAAGAGATGAAGCGATTGGAGCGATTAATAAAAAAGCAATAAAAAAGATTTTAGATCGTAGATTATAGATCGTAGATTTTAATAAAAATATTAAACCGAGAAGTAAAAATGGTAACTCGATTAAATAAATTTGCCCCATTTCAGGAACTTTAGAACGAGGTACTTCATCACCATTGATAGTTAAAAAATTTAAATCAAAATGAGAAGTATATTTTTGGCCCCAAGAAATTAGATAAAGAATTCTTTTATTATGCATAACACGATTGACCAGTTTAATATTACTATGATGATTAATAAGTTCATTAGCACGGTTGATTGGGCCTTGATCGGCAGTAATACCAACTCCACCAAAACGCTCTGTTCCCCCATTGTGTAAAAATGAAAATGTTACAGGTAGAGCTAAAAGAATACCAATAAAAATTGGAATTAAAATTTGAGGAATTTTTTTGATTAAATTATTAAAATAAATAATAACCAGTGTTAAGGCTAAAAGTGGGGCAATTAAACGGGCTGAATGATAAATATAAAGTGATAAAACATAAAGAATGACAAAGATAATAAAATTTTTAGTAAATTTTTCTTTTATTGATTTAAAGAAAAAATAAGTGCCAATAATAATAAAAGAAAGGGCTGTAGAAGATTCCCAGGCACCACGACTGAAATGAATATGCCATGGTGAAAGACTTAAAATAATGGTTGTCAAAAGTGCAAGTTTATTATTTTTGGATAAAATTAAAACTAATTTGTATAAAAAAAGGATGGTTAATATAGAAAGAATTAAATTTGGCAATCTGACAGCCAATGGTGTGAGGCCTAAAATTTTAACGAAAGGAATGGCTAAATATACATAGCCACCTGGCTTATAATCACCAAATGATTTGAAATGAAGTGGCCAAGAGGCACCATGCTCGTCTTTACCAGTTTGAATAAGAGAATAAGCATTGTAACCGAGAGCGGCTTCGTCGGCGTTGAGAGATGGCATGGAGCCGATATTAATAAAACGAATTAAAATGGCAACTATGAGAATAATTATTAGTGGTAGTTTGTTAATTTTGGTAGGCATAAAAAGTGGAAATATTATTGATCGGACTTAATGGTAAAAAATTTTTGAAGTCTGTAGATTTGTCGATGGATTGACGATAAATTTCATTATAATTAAAAATTGCCAATGTATTGGGCTGAGTTTTAATTAAATTAAAGTCTGGAGTAGTGAATTTAATTTTATCGATTTGTTCAATTTTACCAGTGTCACCTGATGAATTTTCGGTTAATTTGGCTTGTTGTTGATATTTTTGGGGTGGATATTGGGAATAAAAAAGGTAATAAATATAAGCTTGACCATAAAAATCACTCATGACTACTTGATCATATTTATCTTGATTTTTAATCAAATACTCCATTGATTGTTGATATCCATAAAGAAAATCATCTGGGCTTTTTTTAATCATGTGGTTTAAATAAAGATCACCGTAATAAATGAAAGAAATCAAATAAACGCCAAAAATTAGGCAATTTAAAAAAATGTTTTTATATTTATCAATAATAAAATAAATACCAAGAGCAATAAAATAAACTAGTGAAACAGAAAAAGACATTGATCTGACGGCTGAAATAGTGTCACGAGTAAGAGCGGCAGGAATAGGAGCAACTAGAAGCCAAAGCAAAAAGAAAATATTAATTTTACCGATTTTTGGACGACTTAAAGCAATAAATATACCTAAACATAGGAAAATTAAACTTGGATAAAGAATTACGCCAATGTAAGGAGCTGAATGTCTTGGGCTTTGCCAATCACCTTCAAAGGCTAAAAATTTGGGTGAAAAATTATTAAAATAGCGGAGTAAAAAATTGCGGCCAAAAAAAATGGTATGGTTATAAAAAATATTGTAATCTAATTGATTGCTTTCGTTGATAATAGTGTTGACTTCTTCAGTGGAACGAGGGTAAGAGAAAAGACTGACAACTTTTAAACGATTTGCATTACTAGAAAAAAACAGGCCATAAATTATTGGAATTGAAAAGATAAAAAGAGGTAAAATGAAATTTAATAATATTTTTTTTATATTTTTTTTATTGATTATTTCTAAATTGGTTAAAAATAAAATAATAATTAAAAAAAGACTAATCATTTTGCCGGCCTGATAGGTAAAAAGAGATAGGCCAAAAATAATGGCAGAGAAAAATAAATATTTATTTGACTTTTTATTAATAAATTTAAAGAAGAGTAAGGCGGCTAAAACTAATTCAAAAGTCAAAATATTAGTTTCCCAGGCACCACGAGAGAAATGAATTGAATAAGGATTAAAAACAGTAATAAGACTAGCCAGAATGGCTGTTTTATGAGCCTTAGGGTTAATTTCTTTGATTAAAAAATAAATAATGATTGGTAAAAGAGAACCAAATACCAAGGAAGGTAGCCGAGTGGCAGTGGTGGTTAATCCTAAAATTTTTATAAATGGAACTGTAAGGTAGACATAAAGACCGGGCTTGTAGTCACCGAATGATTTAAAAATAATCGGTAAAGTTTGACCATATTCGTCTTTACTGGTTTCAATAATTGAATAAGCATTGTAGCCGATAGCAGCTTCATCCCAAAGAAGAGTTGGATATTCCTCTATTTTATAAAACCTTAAGAAAAAGGCAATTAAAAAAATAATTATTAGAAAGAGTTTATTGTTTTTGATCATTAATGCTTAAAATATCAAAAGCGGGTGTTTGATTGAGAAAATAAATAGTTTTGATTAATGTACTGTTGCTTTTATTATAGTTGTTAGGAGAGGTGATTAAAAGGGTTTTTTTGTCTAATTTTTCGGTTTCTTTCTGAATTTCCCAGTCATTAACAAATTTAAATTTATCAAAAGCATTAACCCAATACCAATCTGAATGAAAGTCCCAATTTAAATTAGAGTTATTTTTATAAGAAATAGGGTTCCATGGCCAATAAAATAAAACAAACTCATGAGCCTCACCATATTTTTTGGTAAAAATAATTTGATCGTAATTATTGTAGTTTTCTTTTATATAATTAACAGTTTCTTTATAACCATATTGCCAAGAACTGGAATAATTTTGGGCATAATCATTAAAATAATTTTTAAAATATTTGACCGATTGTAGACTTAAAACTAATAAAAAAAGGATAATAAATATTGATTTTATTTTTGGATTTTTTAAAAATGAAACGGTTTTTGAAAAACCATAAACTATAAAAATTTGGGGAAGTGGCAAAATAGACATGGCACGAATGATGGGAAAATCACCAGTAGTAACAACGGCAGGAACTAACCCGACTATAAACCAAGAAATTAAAAAAATGGAAAGTTTGTCTTTTTGGAAAAATTTAATAATTAAAATTATTAAACCGATGTAAAAGAATGGTAAGCAAACGGAATAAAGAACGCCAGTATTAGGTACATTAAATTGATAATTTTTTGTACTGTTGAAAAAAATAATTTTGGGATTGATAAAATCTAAGTAATTTTTAAAAACGGTAGTAGTAAAAAGAGTGACTCGATTGTATTTAAATTTGGCGATGAGTTGATTACCTTGATAATTATTACGATTAACTTCTATTTCATTAATGGAAGCTGGGTTAATAACAAAAACCCAACGGCTACGGGCTTGAGCATCTTTATTAAAAGTATTAATTGTTTGAGGAATGATTAAGGCAGAAAAAATTAATAAACTGATAATAAAAATTTTTTGTTGTTTTAAAATTTTTTGTTTAAATTCTTTAAAGAAGATAAAAAAATAAATTAAAAGCAAAATTGGAACGACAATTTTGGTGTTGTGATAGGCATAAGTGGAAATGGAAACAAAGAAAATTCCAAGTGGGAGAAATTTTATTTTTTTAACAGCTTTGATTAAAAATAGAATACCGAAAGGAAAAAATAATTGGGCAACAGTAGATTGAAAAACACCCCTGGATGGAAAAAATGTCCACGGAGATACGGCAACTAATAACATTAACAAAAGAGAATTTTTATTTTTTTTAAAAATTACTTGACCTAAAAAATAAGCAATAATAACTAATCCGAAGCCACAAAGGGAAGAAACTATTCGAACTGTCCATTCGTTGAGTCCAAAAAAATAAATGAAAGGTATAGATAGGTACATGTTAAGAGTGGTGGGGTAATCACCGTAGGCTCGGAAATTAAAAATAGGCCAAGGTATTGACCATTGATCTTGTCCAGTTTTAATTAAGCTGTAGGCGTTGTAACCATGACTAACTTCATCCCAGTTTAAGGCAACTGGAAATTTGTTAAGCTGATAGAAGCGAAGAAAAAAAGCAATTAAAGCGATTAAAAAAAATAAAAGGAATTTTTTATTTTTCATTTTTGCGTTTTGATTTGACGTAAATAATTAAAATTAAAACAAAACTGATAAAGCTGATTAAATTAGCTACTATTCTAATAGTAGTGTTGTTTAACTTCAATAGAATTGAATGGTTACCAGAGGTTAGATTAAATTCTATTAGCCCGAGGTCTTGGTTAATTTTAAAATCAGATTTTTGGCCGTCAATATAAAGTTGCCAATTTGGAAAATATACTAAGGGTACAATTATTTTTCCTTCTGATTTGGTAAATGTAGTAATATAAACTCGATTGCTTTTTTTATTATAATAGCTAACAATAGTGTTTTCAGAAACAGTTGGATAATTTGGTGCAAATGATGTTGGAAAATTTTGACTGTATTTTGGCCAATAATCTTTAAGACCGGCACCGCTTTGTCTTATTATCTCTTCATTGGAAAGTTTTTGGTCGTCAGTCAAATTGGAGTACCAAATATCTTCTTTAAAATAAGAGAAATTTAGAAAAATAGTAATTAAAGTAATTAAGGCAACAATAAAAATTTGGAATTTTTTATTGATTAATAAAATAATGGAACCCGAAATAAAAGATGCGGCAAAAATGGAAATTGATAAAAAGCGCCAAGGAAATTGATAAAAAGCCATAAATGGAAAAAGTTGCCAGATAAAAGTTGATTTATTGTGAGTTAAGAAAATTGAGAAAAGAAAAACAAATAAAAATAAAACAATAAAACCTATTTTGCCTTTTATTTTTTCTATTTTTTTTCTATTAAAAAATAAAAAGGAGATGGAAATTAATGGCAAGAGCCATTGAATCAAGCCAATAGAAAAAGCCATATCATCAACTGGACCCCAAAGAGAAGCACCAAAACCCCAAAAGCGGGAAATAAAAAGCTGATTAAGGGTGGCAAAATGAATAATATATTGAAAATAATCTTGAGTCATTGTGTTAACAGTGACTAAATTTTTTTCTAAAATTGCTGGAATAATAAAAAATGAACTGAGGCCGACAGAAAATAAAACCAGAACAGTTAAATTTAGAATTGATTTAAAATTTATTTTTTTATTTTTAAATAAAAGAAAAATTGAATAAATTACTAAAACTGGAGCAATCGCTAGACTGGTAAGATTATGACTAAGTAAAAGAGTTGTTAGAGAAAAAATTAGTAAAAATTTATTTTTATTCGAGTTTATAAACTTAGTTAGAAAATAAAAAACCCAAGGAATAACATTAATGGCCAATGATTCAGCAAGAGCACCGCGGACAAAACTATCCGTTGCTTGATATGGAGCTAAAAGAAAAACAACAGCAGAAATAAAAGCGCCAAAATTTCCCCAAAAAAGACTAGCAAAAAAATACATACCAAAAATTCCAATTACATGGCATAAAGCAAAAACAATTTTCAAACTGTTAATAAAACTAAAACCAGTAAGGTGAAAAACTTCGGCGATACCATAGGCCATAGGTGAATAATAATTAAAAAGCGGATAACCATAACCCATTCCCCCATTTTGAATAAAACGACAAGGAATTTGGCCATCTTTTAGGCATTTATCAAACTGTTCTAGGCGAAAAACGTGCATGTCATCCATCATGGAGAAATAACCAGGTTGTATGAGGCGATAAAAAGTGATGATGGAAATTAAGAATAAACAAATTAAAAGAATAATATTTTTTTTGGATTTCATTAATTAAAAGTGATTAAATAAATTTCCTCTTGTTCAGTATATCTTTTCTCGACTTGATCGAGTTGACTAATATTAATTTTAATTTGATGATTATTATTATAACTGTTAACACTATCTTTAATTTTTATAAATTCCAATTTTGGAACAACAAAAAGAGCGTTGGGAAGTAAGTCGTTAAACATGATAGACCATTGAATTTGACCAATATAATATTTGTTTTCGGTTTGCATGCCGGTAAAAAATTGATTATTATCCCAAACTAAAGAAGAAGCCGGAGATGTATTTTGATCTTGAGGCAAATATTCCGAATAATTTAAAAAGAAAGGCATAAAAGATTCATATGGATTAATAAAAAATATTTTTGAATAATCTTTAGTATTAGTAGTTTTTAAAACGGCTTCTTTCATTCCATAATGCCAACTTTGAGCTGAGAGATTTGGATAATGAAAATAAAATTGGTGAATAAATCGGCTAAAACAAATTATGTATAAAAATAAAATAAAACCAATTAAAAATTTGGATTTAGTGATTTCGAAAACTTGTTTAAAACCAAGAGTGGAGAAAAAAATTAAAAATGGCAACATTAAAAAAAGGCGAGTGGCATGAGGAAAGTCTGAGTCTCGGGTTAAAGCAAAAGGAATTGGAGTAAGAATTAAATTAATTAAAAAGAATAAATAGAATTTTTTATTTGGTGATTTTTTTATGAAGATATAAGAAATTCCTAAAATAATTAGAAAAAAATCAGGAAAAAATAAATTTCCAGTTGTTCCAGTTCCTTGCCGAAGGTTTTCGTCCCCTTCCAAAAATAAAAAATTAGTAGAAAATGAAGTAAAATAATTTTTGACAAACTTTTCTGATAATTGAGATAGTTTATTGTGAAAAATTTTGGAAACGAGTAAAGGTTTTAGGCCTATTTGTTGACCACTAACCATAACTGAATCTTCTTGGCGATAATTGTCAACGGTCTTACTAATAGTTGGATCACTAAAAATACTAATATAAGAAAAACGATAACCAGCACGGCCTTTAAGAGTATCTGAAACAATTGGTAAACAAATTAAAATGACTAAAAAAATAGCAATTAATTTAATTTTAAGAGAAATTTTATTGATGGTTTTAAACCAAATTAAATATAATGTTAGAAAAATAAAAACTAAATGCAATTTGGCGGTACTATAGGAATAAGTTAGTAGTGAAAAAGAAATAATGGAAATAAAAAGATTTTTGACTTGATCATTTTTAATAAATTTAATCCAAAAATAAATACCGAGGAGAGTTAAAAAAAGCATATTGGTGGCAGCAAAACCAGCACGACTAAAATGAAAAAGCCATGGTGAAATTGTTAATAAAAACCCGCCAATAATTGACCAAACATTACTTTTTAATAAAAGTTTAATAATTAGACAAAAAACGAGAACTGAAAGGGTTCCATAAATGGCAGCTGGAATTCTAACTGACGAATCAGTGTGTCCAACGAATTTTTGAGTTAAAGCAACAGAGTAAATAAAAAATGATGGTTGCCAATCAGAATAGGAATGAAAATGAATGGGAAATTTGTTGCCATAGTAATCAGTGTGATTTTTATTGAAAATAAAGGCTTGATAGCTAATATCAGCTTCGTCGGAATATAAAGATGGTGGCACGGTTGTGTTTTTATATAAAAAGAGAAAGAGAGAGAAAAGCAGAAGTAAGACTAGATTAAATAGTGATATATTTTTCACAAAAAGTTTTTTCATCGAGGTTTTCAATGTTTAGAGATTTAATATTGAGATTATTAGGATAAGTAATTAAATCATATTTTTGACAAGTTGATCCCCTGCTAATTGAAAAAATTTTACCAGCGTCTGAAAGACGACTTATGTAGAGTTTTGGTTCTTTTTCGTTGAAAATAAAATTATCTGTATCAAAAATTAAAGTGTAATTATTCCCAGAAGGAAGGTGTTTATTGTTATTTATAAAATGAATATTATTAAATGAAATATTGTCTTTTGATTGAGAGTAAATATTTTTAATTAGTTCAGAATTATTTCTTTGATAGGAATTAGAAAAAAATAAATAAGATCGAAATAAAACTTCCGGTTCACGGGTAACAAAATATATCTCTTTATTTTTACCACTTTCTAGTTTTAAATAATTAGAAATAATTCTATGGCTGAAGGAAAATGACTCTGATTGATATATTGGAGCTTTGAAGAAATAAATATCAATAAAATTGATAAAGCTCAGTAAATAAATAATGACTAATGATAATCTAATAAATTTATTAGAAAAAATTTGCCAAAACAAGAGAATGCCGGCGGCGATAAGAATAAAAATGAATGGATATTGAAATGAAGAATGAAACACATAGGACGGAAGTGTGTCGGAACGAATGGCTTCTGGAATGGGAGAAAGAAGAATAAGTGAACAAATTAAAGCTAAAAAACTTTTATTTTTAATATATAAAAAAATAACCCCCATTATGATTAGGAGTATGTCTATGTAGTAGAAATAACCCATTTTCCAGAGTGAACCAGTAGCGGTATGATCGCCTTCTAGAAATAAAATATCTGTGGAAAAATTATAAAGATATTTTTGGGTAAAATTTTTTGTGTAAACAGTGTATTTATTGGTTAATATTTTTTTTAGAGGCTCTGATTGGATGGATTGTCTTCTTTCAAGATTTACCTGATCTGCAACTTCTTGGGAAAAAGGAGTTGATAATTCACTTACTCTACCACTAATTGATTGATTCGGTAAAGTAGCTATAAAGTTTATAGTAATCAAAAGTGAAGTTAAAATGGCTATTAAATATTGTTTGCCATTTTTTTTATTAAATTTCCATAGAAAATAGGAACTAATTATAATGAAAGGTAAAAATAACACTTTTGTTCCAATATATGAATTAAAAGCCAAAAAACCTGTGATTATTGACAAATAAATATATTTTGGTTTACGTGATAATAAAAGATAAAAAGTTAATAAATAGAAGAAAATAGCTATTGAAGCATCGAATGAAGTACGACTAACATAGATACTCCAAGGATTAATTCCAGCAATAAGAGCAGAAACTATGGCTAAATTAAAATTTTTGGTTAATTTAAGTGTTATTAAATAAATTAGAATTATCGTGAAACATCCAATAATTACATAAGGTAAACGAGCAGTGAAGAGATTTGTGGGAAGAAGGCCGATAATTGGAGCAAAAATTAGGCTAGACATTTCTCCTAGTGCAAAAGGATTTGTATTACCTTCAATATTACTAAATCCATAAAAAATTGATTTGGCATTTAATACAAAATGGAGTTCGTCGTCATTGATGCCGACAGGTATTCTGTCTAGATAAAAAAATCTGATTATTCCTGAAAACAATACTATTAAACATAAAATGATTAGTTTATTTTTCATTTAGAGATGATTAATTTTATCTTAAATGAAGATAAAAATATTAATTAAAAGAAGTAAAAATAAATAAATTACTGATTGAAAAATGTTTCTAGATTGGAAGTTTTTTATTTGTTGATTTAGATTTTTTTCAAAAGATTCATTTATATTTTTGGTAGTAAAAGTAGTTTTAAAATTAATATTTTTATTTTTAAGATCACCATATATAAAAAGTTTATCTGATTGTTGATTGTCAGTGGAAATTTTTATAAAAAATTTATCGCCTTTTTTGGAGTTTATATAAGGAAATTTAAAATTTACCCAACCTGGATCGTTGATACTGTGTCCTGATGTTTCAAGAAATTTGAGTGTGTTTTTATTTTGATCTTGGAGTTCAATTTTTACCTGACTTTTATTGGCCAGGGCTGGATTTTTTAAAAGAACTGAAATTGATTGTAAGTTATCTTGATCACTAATAAATTCTTTACTAAAACTATTTTTAGTATCGAGAGATAAAGTTTCATTGTACGATGTTTGATTAATTCCTGGTCTTTCTCTGATAAAAACTGAAGGTAAAATTAAAAATAAGAATGCTAAAAATATTAATTCACTAATTATTAAAATAAATAATTTACTTATTTTTGCCATAGTAAAATATTCCTATAATTCCAAAAAATAAAAGTAAATCATGTATATTTTTTTGAATTAAAACAGGATCAATGGAGGTTTTTAGTTTAATTATTTGATAAGGAGATCTTAAATTGGCAAAATTTGGGTCTATTGGAATTAAATGTCCCCAAGTTAAAGAGTTATCATTAATTAAAAAAATATATAAAAATATAAATAGGAAAAAGATTATAAAAAATAATTTGTTTTTTATTTTAGAATTTACAAAAAGGATGATCATAAAAGGAAAAAACCACATTATCCATTGAGGATGAAAATTGACTAAACCGATAAAAAGTAAAAATATTTGTAATATAGCAATTTCAAATTTATATTTTGATTTAGAAAAACAGTAGATAATTAAAATAAAAAAGAAAAGTATAGGGAAGATTGGCAAGCCAGTAATTTTATACTCAAGAATTTTTTGAGTTAAACCAGAACCAAGAAATGAGTCATAAAAACTTTTTTGTTTTAAAAATGGAATAATGCTTAAAATTAAAGGCACTAGAGAAAAAATAGCATACTTAATATTTTTTAAAATATTTTTTTTGTCGTAGAAAAATAAAAACGGTAAAAACATAATAGGGTACATTTTGAGTGCAATAGCCAAACCAATAGTGAAATATGACCAAAATTGTTTTTTATTTTTTATAAAATGAAAAGAAAGAAGAGTTAAAAATGCAGGAATAACGTCAAAATTTCCAAGAATATAGATTAAATAAATTGAAATTGGATTAAAAAGCCAAAAATATAAAACTTTTTTAGTTTTGTATATTTTATATAAAATTAATCCGATTAATAGGTCAAAAATTAAATATGGTATTTTTAATACCAACATAAAAAAAATCATATTAGGATAATTATTTTGAGTTTCTCCCCAATCGTTAAGCCATTGATATAAATCACTTGAATATAAGGGTGACAAAATAAAATCAATCGAACCAAAAAAATAATAAGTAAATGGTAAATAGACATAAATATTAGTGTATGGAAGATCGGATTTATTTTTATCGACAAAATCATAAATGTTTAGAATTCCATGTGAAAGATATTGCATATGAAATAACTGACTTTTAATATCGGGGTGATAAAAAAACGGCATAATTAAAAGTCGAATTAAAACAGCAAATATAATTATTTTTTTATTTATTTTTGACATTAAACTTATTGATTTTTTGACCAGACCAAAGAATTGAGTTGATTAGGTAATGGTTAAATAGACCATGGTATTTTTTACTGCCAGGAATTAAACGACGCCATTGATTTTGGGAATTGGCTAATTTAACACCACTAGCGCCATGACGATGAATAATTTTGCATTTGGGATAATAAATTACATCTTTACCAAGTTTATTTATTTTTCGACACAAATCTAAATCTTCAAAATAGAAAAAATATTTTTCATTCCAACCACCAATTTTTTTAAAAAATGATTTTCGAGTAAGGATACAACCACCAGAAATAGCCCAAACTTTAACCGGATCATTGGATTTGGGAATATATTTTGAATAAGAATTTTTTTGGTTTAAATAAAATTCTTTAAAGGCGTTTAAGGCTGATTGTTTAGGAAAAACTGATGCTTGAACGGTGAGATCTGGATTTAAAAATTTTGGGCCGATTATGCCAATATTATCTTTGTCTTTAAAATATTTAAATAAATTGTTAATAGAATCGTCGATTAACTCTATGTCGGAATTCATAAAAAGAATATAATCGTTTGAGGCTTGTTTAAAGCCGATATTATTTGCTTTGGAAAAACCTAAATTGTCATTATTTTTTATTATTTTGACATTTTTTTCTTGGGAAAGAATTTTGACAGTGTCGTCTACAGAGCCATTGTCAACAACAATAATTTCTGGATTATTTAAAAATTTATTAATAGTCTGAACACATTTTTGGGTGATTTTAGCAGTGTTCCAGGTGACGATTATGATAGAAAGATTCATAGATTAAATTTTTTTGTTTTTAAATTTTATAATAAAAATTAGCCAAACTACTAAACTAAAACAAGAAATATACAAACCGTAATAAAAAGATTTTGGTTGATAAATAAATTCAATTGAACTTTCTCCTTTTGGAATATTTATTTGACGATAAATACCTAAATATTTATCAATGGGCACTTCTTTGTTATTAATAAAGGCTTTCCAATCGGGATACCAAGTATCTCGTAAAATAAGTGTAGAATTATCTTCTGAAGAATTTATTTTAAAAGAAATTCTATTGGCAGAATATAAAATGGAATCAATTGAACCTTGATTTTTTATTTCAATTCTTGGTTTGAATTTTTGATTTTCTAAAACTACTACACTGCCGTATTCATAAACTTTTTTCCAATCTTTTTGATTAATCTTAAAATTTATATGATCACCCGTTGAGGAAATTTTGTCGATTTTATCGTATTTTAGGGCTAAAAGATACTTAACATTAGATTCTCCTAGGGCTTTGGCATCATAATTATTAATTTCTGAATATCGTGAAGACCCAGGATTTTCTTTTTGATTATTTAAACTACTTTGAAAATATTTGGAATAATCATTTAGAGCCATTGGGTCGTACCCAGAAGTGCTTGATAGACTATAGGCAGTCCAAGTATTTGGAGTTAAAAGAGGACCTTTTTCTTTTTCAATCCTAAATAAACCAGGTTGGTTTTGTAAAAAGGTTGTGATATTTGTTTTTGGAAAAATATATTCTTTATTTATGAAAGGTGTATATTTCCATCCAAATCTAAATAAATCAAAAATAACTATAACTAAAATAAAAACTCTCTTTAAGTTATTATTTTTAATAAAAGCTAAGATAAAAGCAATAGAACAAGATAAAAGAATGGGTAAAAACAAATTTCTAATAGAAACCATATAGTTTTGCTGTAAATCTGGAAATAAAAAATCTCTTCTATACATTAAAAAGGTAGAAAATAATATTACTAATAAAAATAAAAAGTACCCCCAATAATAGCGAATTGTATTTTTTAACTTAAAAACATTAATATTTTTAAGTAAATAAGCTACTAAAACTGATACACAAAAAACAAAAATTATTGTTATTCTGCCAGCTGCACTGGTGGATAGACCAGGTGTTTTAGTTTGATAAATCATCTTGCCAAAAGGAGTGTTAAAAGCAAAAAATAAACTTAAAAAAGCAAAATACAGAAAAAATTTTTCGTTTTCTAATTTTTTAAATTGAAATACAGAAAAAATGAGAGCAAAAACACCAATAACTCCACAATAAAAAGTGGTTTCGTAATAATTAAATGACCCCCAAAAATTGATAGTATTTGGATTTCCGAAATAATCTGGAGCAAAAAGAGTAACTATTCGATCTAGAGAAAGAAGACCATAGTTAAATCCAGAAATATAATTTTCAAAAAACCTGACTGAATAATTACCTAGTTCGATAGTTGGCAATAATTGAATAGCCATTGATGACACACCAATTGCTATCGAAATTGAAAAAAATAAAATTTTCCTTTTTATTTTTGATGGATTGAAAAATAATTTCCATAAAAAATATAGCCCTGAAAAAATACAACCATAGATTAAAGCTTGGAAATGTCCTGAGGTCATCAATAAAAAATAAAGGGGAGAAAGAAAAAATAGATATTTTATTTTTTGGGTTTTAAAAAAACGGTCTATATTTAAAAAAATTAAAGGCAACCAAATCATAGCAAAACCAGCGGTGGTAAATTGAGACCAAACAATAGCAAAACCACTAAACCCATATGTTATAGCACCAACAATACTGGATAATTGATTTTTGTAAAACTCTTTCAAAAAGAAAAACATTGTTAATGTACAAAAAAAGAATTGACAAAAAATTATTAATGTCCAACCATAAACTGGTTTAAAAACTAACATTAATAAATTAAAAGGATTTAGAAATCCAGACTGAAAATTGGCTAAAAGTGGATAACCTGAATAAGAAAATTGATTCCAAAAGGGAATATTAAATGATTTAAAGGAATCTATGATCAAATTTTTCCAGGGGTAAATTTGAGAAAAAATATCAGTAATCTCTGGATTTTTAACAGGAACACTAGTTACAAATCCTCCCCATTTGTGGTCTAACCAAGGATAATAAGCACCGACAATCATATCACCAGGAAATGGAATTAAACCTTTTAAAATGGTTTTATTAAAAAACAAACAAGCGACTAAAAATAAAAAAATTATCGGAAAAATCTTGTAAAAAAACTTAATCATTTTTAAATTTATCAAATATTTCTCGATCTGTGAGTTTTGGAAAAACAATTGGTGGGGGTGTTTTTTTAATTTGTTTTTTGGCGGCGCGAATGATTTTTATATAATTTGGGCCAGATAGTACTCGACCAACCATGGCTAGTTTATTTAATGAAAGGAATTGTGGGTCGTCGATGTTTCGCCAAACAGATAATAACCGATTTCTTTCTTTGACGTAATTTAAAAGGCCTTTAGAAAATTTGGACATAGTTGATTCGTGACGATGTTCAACAACACATTTTGGTTCCCACAAGAGTGTGTAACCAGATTTCCAGGCTCTAAGACCAAGATCTAAGTCTTCACAATAAAATGGCTCATAGACTTTGTCAAAACCACCTAACTTTTGAAAAATGTCTTTTCTGACAATAGATCCACCACCAGAAAGCCAACCAGTAATATGGGTTTTTTTTATATTTTTTCCTGGTTCATGCTGAAGATAACCATTTTGCCAAAAAATCCTGGCCCAATTTTCGTTACCTAATTCAGCAAAACCAACTCCAAAAACTTTAGGATCGGAAAAATGACGTAGAGCATTTTTGATATAGTTTTGATGAGGAAAAATATCACTATTTAACATGACAACTAAATCACCTTGACTTTTAGAAATGGCCTTATTAGAATTTTTTCCGAAACCTAGATTGTTTTTATTGGCAATTAATTTTAATTTGGGATATTTCTTTTGAATTTCTTTTATATAATCGACACTTTTGTCAGAGGAATAGTCATCAGCAACAATTATTTCTTGAGCTTCCGGACTCATTTTAATTACTTGTTCTAAATTTTTTTTAAGTAAATCTAGTCCATTCCAATTAGTAACAATGACTGATATTTTCATGTTATTTTTTAATTAAATTAAGTAAATCTTTTTCAAAATTATCTTTTGAAAATTTTTGGCATTTACCGGTGGCCCGATGAGACATTCTTTTTAGATCATCTGGAGATTCTATTAAACTTTTGGTTTTAAAAACTAATTCATCAATAGTTGTCCATAAATAACCATCAACCCCATCTGAAATAATTTCAGGGATACCACCTTTAGCAATTACAACAGGAACTAATCCAGAAGCCATGGCTTCGACAACAGTCATACCAAAATGTTCAGTGTTTTCTGGATGAGTCATTTCGTCAACATCAAATCCGGCGGCGTGCCAGTATATTTTTGATTTTGAATAAATTTCTTTTAAATCATCAAAACTTGGATTGATTATAAATTCAATTGGTAGGCCAGAAGCTTTTTCTTTTAAATATTTTAAATAAGAATTTTGATCAGGATTAGTAAGGCTACCACCAGCTAACACTAATTTCCAATTCGATACTTTTTCTTCTTCGAATAATTTTTTAAAAGCATCGATTAAAATGTCCTGTTTTTTGGCATTTAAAATATTATCAAAACGACCAACCGATAGAATGAAATTCTTTTTATCATCTGATGGTTCAAATTTATCAACATCAACCGGTGGGTAAATGACATTAATTTTGGAAGGAAGGCTGTCTTGATAAAATTTGGCAGTAAATTGAGAGTTGCAGATTATTTTTGAGAATAATAATAATTTTGAATTATTAATTATTTTATTAATAACATTTTGATTATCCGAAAAAGGAACTTGAATATGAAGAAAATTTTGTTTTGCAAAAACAATAGGGATGCTTCCATCACCTAAATAAAATAAAATATCGTATTTACTGGTCGTTTTTAATTTATCAAAAAAATTAATAAATTTCTTATGAATTTTTGGATAACCGAGAGATCGATTAATAAATTTTGATAAATTTTGTTCCTCTTCGAGAAAATCGATTTGTTTTGGTTTTGTTTGAAAGACATCTTTAACTAAATTTAAATTGTCCAAATTTAAAGAAAACCTTTTGATGGCTTTTTGGATTAAATCTTGATCACCAGACCAAAACAAATCAACCTTGTAACCATGTTTCAGTAAAATTTCAGCAACGGTTAGACAATATCTTTCACCACCACCTAATGTATCCAAATAGGGATCGTATATTGCGGCTCTTTTTACCATCAAATTCATAATAACATTAAATTTGCTTGTTTTGTTTTTGTTGAATCTCCCAAAGACGGGCGTAAATTAAAAAAGTGTCGAAGGTTTCAAATAAAACAGAAATCCAGCCGACAGTGCCATCCTTCCACATTTTTTGAACAATTAACCTTTCCCATATTTTAGTTAACATCATTCTGATAAAACGCCACCAAACGACTGGTGGATGATTGTTTTGAAAAAGAGCCTGGGCTTCCATATCTGTCCAAACTAAAGTTTTGTTGACCATAGAAGTGAGATCACGATGAGTATAGTGAAGGAGGTCTGATTTTAAGTGTTCTAAAGAACCTTCAATGATTGGTTCTTCGTGAAGAATGCCCTTGTAACCCTTGAAGTATTTTTTACAGTAGAGGCGTTTGACGTAATCTGGATAAGAGCCACCATATCGAACTCTCTTGCCAAGATAGTGATTAGCTCGAGGAATGGCGTAATGGGAAATTAAATTATTTTTGATATTTATTTTTTGAATAATTTCTTGTTTTAATTTGGGAGTAATTCTTTCATCAGCATCAATATATAAAATCCAATCCTTGTTAGCATTTTTAAAACCTAAATTGCGCCATTTGGAAAAATTTTTATTGTATTCGTCGGTTGTTTTAATTATTTTTATTGATGGAATAGTTTTTTTGGCAAGGATAACAGTACTGTCAATGGAATTAGCGGCTACTAAAATTATTTCTTCGACCCAGTTACATGACTTAAGACAATCAATAATCATCTGTTCTTCGTTGCCAGCTAAAATAATAATGGAAAGATTTTTAGTGATCATTGCCAACTCCCCTTGTTCATTTTATTTCTATAAAGATCAATAACAGCTTGACGTTGCCATTTTGATTTACTAAATAATGTTTTTAAAGATTCTCTTAAAATGGCAAATTTTGTTCTTGGTTTGGCATATTTAAAGGCAAAATAAATTCTATTTCGAGTTATAAAATAATTTTGCAAATTTCCAGGGCCATTGGTTGAGCCAGAATTTATATGCCAAATAACTGATTTAGGAATACACGCCATTTTAAAACCAGCATTTTTGGCTCGCTGACAAAAATCGACATCCTCAAGATACATAAAATAATTTTCGTCTAATTTACCTATGGTTTTAAAAACTTGATGACTGGCCATTAGACAACAACCACTAATAAAATCAATTTTGTTTGTAATTTTTTCAAATTGACCGTGATCGACTTCATCAATACCAATGTTGCTACCATAAATATTGCTCCAGTCCATTTGGCCACCCATCGACCAAATAACTTTACCTAGGTCATTTCTTTGATAGCGGTCTTTATGGTATTCAAAACCTGGGGCAAAATAAATTTTGGGGCCAATAATATCGTAATTGTCTGATTCCTTTAATAATTCTTCTAAAAAATTTGGATTAACCAAAACGTCGTTATTTAAAAGGACTATAAAATCAAATTTATTTTTAATAGCATAGTCGATACCAAAATTATTGCCACCAGCGTAACCAAGATTGGATTTGGTGTCTAAAATTTTTATTAGTTTATTATTTTTGTATTCTTGATTAAAAATTTTAATGGAACCATCAGGAGAACCATTATCGACTAAAACTATTTCATAATTAAATGAATTATGTTTAATTTTGAGAAGAGAAGTAATGGTTTCAATAGTGAGTTTGGGCTGTTTCCAATTTAAAACAATGATGGCAATTTTTTTCATGAAACTAAAAGTTTTTAGTTAGATAACTTAAAGTCAGACGAATTTTAAGTAAGAATCTTTTGAAAAAATTAGAAGAATATTCTTTTCTAAAATATTTATTAAACCAAAAATCATATTCAAAAGTTGTTTCTTGACTGGCAGAAACAAAAGATTCTTTAGTTATAGATTTTTCCTGACTGCCTTGTTTTTCCCAAAGTTTGACATAAATTAGGGCGATGGCAAAGGCTTGAAGAAGGGAAAAAATTAAACCATGAAAACCGTCTTTGTAACCTTCAGCAAAGAAAAAACGGCTGTTAAATTCTTGGATTGGTTTTAAAAGAAAATCACTAGTTTTTAGTTTGTAATTTTGAGCAAATAATTCATCGGCCTGAATTCCACTGTAGCGAAGAGCTCTGGTGACAAATTGGTTGACACTGGTGTAATTATTGTGTTGGATGGCCATTTTTTCGGAATCTAAAAGAGTAATTCCGTTACCTTTAGTGGTGGGTTGGCTGTGAATTTCTTTTTTCCACGTAACAGCACCTTTCTTAAAAAAACGAATCAGATAGTCCGGCCAACTATTGGAATGGCGAATCCATTTACCAAAAATGATATTTTTGCGAGGAATTTTGACAAAATCAACATCGGCTCTTTTAGTAATGGAGATTAATTCATTTTTTAAAGTTTTGGTTAAAAATTCGTCTGGATCGAGAAGTAAAATCCATTTTCCAGTGGCTTTGGAAAGAGCGAAATTTCTAGCTGGCTCAACAAATTTCATGGGGCGATAAGAAAAAACTTGGGCACCGGCTTTTTTGGCAATTTCTTGACTACCATCGGTAGAATTCATATCGACAACGATTATCTCGTCGGCTAAATTTTTAATGGAACGGAGACATTTGTTTAAAGCTTCGGCTTCATTTCGAACATTAATAACGGCCGAAATATTGGGTTTGTTTTTCATAATTGAATGTTATATTTTATCACTTTTGGACTTTATAAATCCTAACTTGACCATTATTAAAGATTTCGTTGATTTGAAGATCAAAAATGCTTAAGGAAAAAAATTGATCGCCGACAAGATAGATATAGTCAATTTTATTATTAACAAGAAAACCACGAGCAAAAAATTTATCAGTGGTGGTGAAGAATTTTTCTTCTTCGGATTGTCTTTGTCGCCAGTTAAAACCAGTAATTTCTAAATTCATTTCATCTTCTAGAAAGGCTTCTTTTCCACTAAAAGCGGAAACATAAGCTGTTGTTTCGTAAGCATATAAAGGAATTGGGGCGATCATATTTTTCTTTTTATATTTATCATATGGATAGGTTAAAACAAAACCGTCGTTTTGATTTTTCAAAAAATTTAAAGCTTCGATTTCAGAATTTTGAAGAGTTGTAGGAGCTGGATTTGATAAGTAACGGCCAATGGTTTCCCAATTAGAAATTAAGGTAGTGGTAATAATTAAAATAAAAATAAATTTATTGATTTTAGTCAATTTTAAATTGGTTAAAAAAAATGTCAAAAAAATGTTGGACAAAAAAAGTGAATAATATAAAAATTGAATTGTATTCCAACTAGTCCCCTTTTGAATAAAAAAGAGGGGAATTAGAGCAGTTAAAAAAATTGTGAAAAATAGTGGTAGTTTTAAAATATTTCTAAATGATTTAAGCGAAAAAATTCCAAATAAACGCCAAGCAAAATTGCCTAAATAAAAGAACCCTATTGAAACAAGATAAAGACAAATTAATCGTGGGCCAATAAGACCGCTACTTTCCAACGAATAACGCATATTGGCTAAAAAAGGAATATAAAGACGGTCTGGTGATTCGATAAGACTATTGGTAAACCAGAAGGGTTGAAAAATAAAAAGAGAAGCTGAGGTGGAATTGTAAATACTAAAAATTAGATAGGCTAAGGGTAAAGAAATTAAAAGAAGAATTAATGGCTTTTTATTTTTCTTGAATAAAAAAAGTGAATAAAAGACAAAAATAGAATAAACAACTACCCCACCATAGGCTTTTGTAATTGGAGTTAAAACTAAAATTAGCAATATTAAAAAACTTTTTAATATGGAATTTATTTTTTGATTGAGAATTAAAAGTAGTAAAAGATTAATAAAAATTAAAGATAAAACGAAAGGCGGATTAAGTTGATTAGAAGCTGATTGCATCGACCAAAAAAGAGATTCTCCTGAAATTGTATGACTGCGAAAAAGAGTGACCAGCCAACCAAAAGAATTAGCAAAAGAGTTTAAAAACATTAATAAAATTCCGCCAGAAAATTTAGAAGTGAAATGACGACCGAGAAAAAAAGAAGAAACTAAAAGAATAATGGTTGAAATTATGGGGAAAATTTGAAAATACCAAAGAGTGCTAGATAAATGGGTGACAGAAACAAAAGAAGAAATTAAGATGTCGTAAAAAGGATGATAATTTTTAAGAGTTTCTCCGGATAAGATTGACAATTCAATTTTAAATGGATTTTCAAGATGATTTATTAGGCTGAGATGCCAAATAGCGTCGTGACCATTACTACCCCAAAAACCAATTCCATAATTATAATTAAGACCACTACGAATGACTGGTAAAATTTGGATTAAAAAACAGGGAATAAAAATTAGCCAAAAAATTATTTTTTGCTTTTTAGACATGAGAGTTGACGCCAAAACCAAATAATTTCATCTTTGGAAAATAAAAAGGTATAAAAGCCATAAACTAAAACCGAGATTAAAATTTTACCAATAATATTTATTAAACTACTTAAATTTAGAGATTGGAACATTAAACAAGGAATAATCATTAAAATAGTGGCAATGGCGGGATTGGAAATGGTTTTGATGATGTGAATATCAAAAACTTTTTGAGCAACAAACCAAACAATAAAAGAACTAAGACTGACAATTAGAACAGCATAAGCGGTACCAACATAGCCAAATTTAAAACTTAAAAGAGGGTAAAAAAACCAAGTTAAGACAGTCCACATAATCATAAATTTGGTGGTCAGAGTAATTTTACCAATGGCGTTAAAAGCGTTGGTAAGTGGAGTGGTAATTGAGGCAATAATGACACTGATGGCATAAAAATAGAGAGGGAAAATAGCTGGAACCCATTTGGTGTATTTGGGAATTAAATTAATAATGTCGGGAGCAATTAGGGCAATTCCGACAGTCATAGGAAATACAACAAGAGCAATAAAATAAAGACTTTTTTCAAGTGATTTTTTTAGAATTTCTTTGTGATCTTGGAGACGAGCAAAGGTAGGAAAGGTTACCCTCATAATGGCGTCCATAAAGCTTAAAGGAACTCTGGGGCCTTTTTGAGCCCAGGAAAGAATACCAAAATCAGTTCGACCAATAATACCGGCAACTAATAAATTTGATAAACGATCTTTAGCCATAGCAATAAAAGAATTTAATTGAAAAGGAATGCCATACTTAAAAAGTAATTTGGCTGATTCCCAGTGAAAAGAAAAACCAATCGACCAAAAACTATACTTGTAAATAATAATTAATCCCAAAAGACTGCGAATAATAGTGGCAATGGCATAGGAATAAACACCAAAACCTAAAAAGGCAAAAAGAACAGCAAAGCCATAAAAACAAGCATTTTCAATAATATCGACAGTGGAAATCAATTTAAAATTAAGTTTTCTCTCGAGAAGAACAGAGGGAATAGTTTTGAGTGAAGCACAAATAAAAGAAAAACAAAGAGAAATAAAAATCCAAAATTCTTGAGGGCCATAACCTTTGATTAAACTGTACTTAGAAAAAGCAAAATAACCAATAAATAGAGCAATTAAAACTAAAATTTGCTGAATAGTAAAAGTGGTTTGAAGTTCTTTTTGGGTGACTTCATTTTTCTTTTGGATAAGGGCGGCGGCCAAACCAAGATCTGAGAAATAACCCAAAATACTGACAGATTCAGAAACAATGGCAAAAAGACCAACTTCACCGACACCTAATAAAATAGTTAAAAGAAAAAAACCAATTAATGAAATCCCTTGAATACCAATATTTCTTAAAGAAAGAAACAAAACATTTTTAGTGGTTATATGTTTTATTTCCTGAAGATCAATTTCTTCCATAAAGGCCTAAATAGATAAAGTATTAATCCTAACCAGGCAAAAAGAGAAATATAATTGGAAACAGTCCTAATAGGAGTGTTTTGTAATTTGACATAAATTTGATGATCCCCGGCTTTTAAATTGATGACCATACGGCCAAGTTCTGGCTCAATTTGATAATCTATTTTTTGACCTTTATCGGTGATTTCAAAATTAGGAAAAGCTAATTGAGAAATGGTAACTTTAGCGTCTTTGTTCAAAAATAAATTGAAATATAGCCAATCTGTCCCCTTTTTTTGGCCTGACATATTAATTAGAGCTTCTTTTGGTTCAATATTATCGACATAAGGAGTGGCCGCTGATTTAGCTGCGGTACCAGCTGTTTTTGGTAAATAATCATAAATACCTGAAGTAATTTGATTATTCCAAGCCTTTCCTGAGAATTTTTCTTCGTCAGTTAAAGGCCCGCTGGTAATTGGATGAAAATAATTGATATTTAAAGATATTAAAATAACTACTATAAATGAGGTGAGAATAATTGATATTTTTTTATTAAAATTATTTTTAAGAATGAAAGGTAAAACACCAACTGAAAGTGAGAGTAAAAAAGTGGAGTGATTTAAAAAGCGCCATGGAAATTGAATTTTTTGAATTGGAGTAACAATCTGCCAAATTAAGGTCGATTTGTTATGGATCATAAAAATACTAAATAGACCCAGGATTGAAAGAAATAGAGAGAGAATTATTTTTTTATCTAAGATTTTTTTTCTGATAAAAAGAAAAATGGAAAATAACACTATTAATAATGGAACAATCCAATGAAGATACCCAACCATAAAAGACATACCATCGTTTGTTGTTCCCCAAAGTGATGGCCCATCACCCCAAAAATTACTAATAAATAATTGATAAATTGAAGCAAAGTGAACTGAATAAGTATAATAATCTTTAAACATGGATTCAACTTGAGTGTATTTGGTTTCAAAAAGGATAGGTAAAGTAAAAAAGGCCGTTAAAGACAAAGCAAAAATTCCTGAAAATAAAAATTTGAAAAATAAAGGTAATTCTTTGAATATTTTTTTGGAAAAAATAATTTTCTTTTCGGAAATTAACCAAAATAAACACCAAGCCAGAAAAAATGGCGTGAAAGTTAAAACCATTGGGTTGTGAGATAAAAATAAACCAGCATAACCAAGAGCAATGCCAATGATATTTTGATTTTTATTATCTTTAATGAGCTTATAAGAAAAATAAAAAATCAGAGGAAAAAAGACGGCTGCCCACGCTTCATTGTAGGCGCCACGAACATAAATATTGAGAGCGTGATAGGGAGCATAGGTATAAAATAGGGCCGAAAGGACACCACCAATTGGCCCGAAAATGGCATTGGCCAAAAGAAACATAAAAGCCGTTGATAAAATAATTTGAGTAACGGCAACTAATTTGGCTGAATTTACAAAAGAAAAACCAAACGTTCGATAAACTTGGCCGACAATGTAGGGCATGGGTGGATAAAAATTAAAAAGAGGGTAACCATATTCATAACCTAAGTCAGGAGACCAACGACAAGGAATTTGACCATCATTTAGGCATTTTTCTAATTCTAACTGACGAATCATTTGCATGTCATCATGCATATTGTAATAACCAGGTTTAAGTAAAGAAAAGAAAGCAGGGATGGTTAAAATGAAAAGGATTATTGGAAATAAAAATTTCTTGCCGATTTTTAGCATAATAATATTGTACAGTAGCTTTTTAAATTTTATATAAAAGTAACTGGTCGTTGTTTGGTTTATTGAATGATTTTATTAATTCCAATTGGTTTAGTTGATTTGAATTTATTTTAAGTCGGGATTTATTAATTAATAAATAAACTTCGTCGCCATGATTTTTGGCATCAATAAGACCATTTGGTAACTCAGTAAAACCCAAACCTTCACCAATTATGGTTAAATGAGGAATTTTATTGCCATAGATTTGAAGACCATCAGGAAGAGTGCCAAAAGCTCCTTCAGTACCGACTATAACATTGGCAATTTGAGATCTTTCTTTCAAAAAATCAGCCGATTCTTTAATTCCCCATCCTGAAGTCCAATCTGAAAGATAACCCTGCTCGGTGGAAATTAATTTTTGATGGAATGGATCGGTAGAAATTTTGTAAATAAAATTTATATTTAAAGTGAAAACAGCAATGATAAAAATTAGTTTTAAAATATTTGGCTTGATTTTAGTTAAAAAATTTAGAAAACCAATAGAAATTAAAATGACTAGAGGTGGAAGAGTAAAGAGAACGTATCGGGCGGTAAATACTTTAGCCATTGCAGCATTGGCGATTAGGGGCAAAATCCACCAAAAAATTAAAACTATATATTTTATATCCAAATTTTTAGATTTTTTTGTTTTAATAAAAAGCAAAATTAGGCCGAAAAAGCTAAAAATTAAGAGTGGCCAAGAAATGTATTGATTGTAAAGAGAAAAGGTATTCAATAAATGTGGAGTTAGCGGATCAAATGGATGTTTTAAAATTTCAGGAATTGACCAAATATAATCTTTATTACGAAGAGCAATCTGGCTAAATTGCGGACCAAGACGAAGAATGTTGTAAATTAAAAAAGCAATTGCTGATGAAATAATTGGAAAAATAATTAATTTAAAATTGCGGAAGTTGAATAATAAAAAGGTGATAAAAGATAGAACCATAAAATAGATTGCCGGTGATTTAGTGAGCCAAGAAAGACCTAAAATGGCACCTAATATTAAGGAAAGGTCTAGTCTGGGATATTTAGCCAACAGAAGAGAAAAAAGTAAAGCAAATAAACCAAAAAATGACAGTAAATTATCAGCTAGGGCCATACGATCGAAAAAGAAAGAAAAAGGAATTAGACAATAAATTAGAGCAGTAAAAATAGATTGATAGAAGAATTTTTTAACACTGTTTTTTAAAAAATTAAAAATATTTTTTTCCTTATCTTCATAATTCAAAAAAATAGCAGTAATAAAAAATAAAAGTAAAGTTAAACCAAAACCAGCAAAAACAGAAACAATTCGACCAGCAACAAGCGGATCGGTAATTAATTTAAGGGTGACGGCATTAATCCACATAAATAAAGGCTGTTTACCATCGGTTTGGGGAATAAATCGAAGAGTTTCTTCAGATTGAATTATTTGAGCCCAACGAATATAGATAGCCTCATCACCAAAAACAGGAATAGAAGTTAAATTTTGAAAACGAGAAAAAAAATAAAATCCGGAAATTAATATTAAAAGAAAAAAACGGAAAAAATTATTTTTGATCATAAACACCTTGAAGATTATTTCGGATAACTCTGACTATCTCTTGCAGCATTTGTTTTGATTCTTTTTTAAAACGAGTGCCATTATCCCCTTTGGTAGTGCTTAAATCTTCGTTTTTCCAGTCAACTTCGACTTCTTTGATTTTATAACCCCATTTTTGGGCCATAAATAAAAGTTCAACATCAAAAGCGGAAACACGCCAACCTTTTTTGTCTGTTTTGTCTTTAAAAAATTGAAGATTGGGAAATATTTTTTTAGCTAAATTAGTTTTAATAGCTTTAAAACCGCATTGAGTGTCAACTATTTTTGGAAGCAAAACTAAACGACGACCAAAAAGAAAACCTCTGGCCATAATTTTTCTAATTAAAGAATTACCTTCACGAGAAACACCTCTGGAACCAATAACAACATCATAACCTTTATCAAAAAAAGGTAACAATTTATTTAACTCTTTTAATGGAGTGGATTGATCCATATCAGTAAAAAGTACAATTGGATATTTAGCTTCTTTAATACCACCCCAAACGGCTGATGGTTTACCACCATGAGGTAAATCTAAAACTCGAAAACCTTTGTGTTTGGAAACAAAATCCTTAATTAATTTAAGACTATTATCAGTCGATTCATCATTGCAAATGATAACTTCCCATTCAAATTTTTGATTTTTAAGAAAGTCAGAAACTTCATTTAAAACGCCATTTTTTAAATTATTTTCTTCGTTATAGCAAGGGATAATAATAGAAATTGATTTCATAGTTTGATTATACAAGGTTTTTATTGATTAAATTAATATGGAAATTTAATGCTAATATTACCGAAAGATGGGTATTCTTTTTTTGCTGGAATAATTATTTGTATTAATGGATCATTATAATTATTGGTCGGATTTATTTTAAAGTAGTCCATTATGTAAGAGAAACCACTATTTTGACCAACTGGAACTGCATAAGAAATATTAAATTTTTTATGATTAGTTCTTTGACCTATATATTTAACAACTTTTACTTTATTGGCCAATGAAAAGGAATCCACTGTATTTTTTTGAAATTTACAACGGATTGACAGTAACGATATTAAAACTAAAACCATAATAATTATTTTTGGTTTTATTTTTAATGTGGCTATCAATTGGGAAAAACCTAAAACGATGATTGGTAAACAAAAATTAAAATAATATTCCGACGGTCTTTGTCCATAAAGAATAAAAAAAATCGGAAAAAAGATCCAAGTAAAAAATAAAGCTTTATTAAAAATATTTTTTTTAAAAAAAATAAATAAAACAAAAACTATAATTAACCAAAACAAAATGGATAAAAATTGTGATTGTATTAAAAATAAAGAAGAAAAATAATTTGTCCAAACTGGTATGAAAGCGATTGGATTTTTAACAGAAGAATTATTTTGGAGAAAACTTAAAAAAAGATTTATATTTAAAAAATTGTGCCTTAAATCAAAAATTAGTAATGGTAAAAAACTTATTAAAAACCCGCAAATTAAAAAAATAATTTTTTTGAAAAAAACTTTTTTAGGAATTTTAATTAAAAGAAAAATGAGGGCAGTAAAACTTAAAATTATTAATTGAACATGAATATTAAAAGAAAAACCTAAATAAAAACCTAAAATAAGCCAATTTTTGATTTTATTAAAATTTAGAATTTGTAAAAGATAAAGTAAAAAAATTAATAAAAAAGGAACTAAAAGAGGATTCCAGGAAACAGTATCGATTGAAATTGCTAAAGGTAATACTGACCAAATAAAAATAAAAAAATAAGCAATTTTTTTTGAAAATATTTTTTTAATGATAAAAAATGAAGAAATTAAAAACAATAAATTATAGCTGGCAACAAAAAAAATAATAGCGTAAGGACTAAAATTAGCGATTAAATAAAAAGGTAAAAGAATGTAAAAAAAGTAAGGGCCGAGCATAAATCCATGATCATTAACAACTCTGGGGCCGATCAAAATAGGTTTTTTATCGGTAATAATTTGTTTAATAGTAAAGGCGTCACGCTCTTGATCCCATGCAAAACCAATTGAATTTGGCAATTGATATAATCGCAAAAAAAGGCCGAGGGTAATGATTAATATTAGAATTTTATTTTTCCAAACAAGGACACATATATTTTTAATTGGTTTTTGAGCCATCTGAGTTATGGATTAGCTTAAAAAGCTTGATTCCATTTACTTCCCATTGGTTGTCAATTTTAGCCCAGCCAAAAGCGGCAACAGCCCATTCCGGGTTATTGATAGGATTGCAATCAATTTGGAAAGGTTCACAAACAACAAATAATTGTTCGGCCATATTATCGGGAAGATTAACTATTTTTGCTTGTTTATTGTTTAAAACGTAACGATAAGGAGGATCATAATTTTGTTTGGCAAGTAAAGCAAAATTAAAATTTTTATTATTAGAATTAGCAATAATTAAATCAGCAATTTGAGTGGTGGTTTTTAATTGATTATTGGGTGAATAATGAAAAGGATTTTCTAAAAAAGAAACAACTGTAATTAAAATTAAAAATGGAATGCCAATAAACTTAAATCTATGAATTAAAAAGCCAGCGAGAATAAAAACAGTAGGAAAAAGAAAAGCAAAATAGTGATCATAAATGTGTTGTTTATAAAGAGCCAGAGCAACTAGACCCGATAAATACCAGAAAAAAACAATCCAAAAAGTAGGTTTTTGTTTTTTGAATTTTAAAATAAGTGGTAAAAGACCAATAAAAAAAACAATACTGACAATTATTCCAACTGTTTCGTTTTTACCAGACAAAAGTCTGGTGTTGACTTGATTAAACATAACTGGCAGTTCAGGAATAGCTTTATAAGCTTTGATATTGACGGTGGTTTCGCGATAAAGGAAAAAATTTAAAAGGGCCTTAGTGTTTTGACCATCGTGTTTAATATCAAAAAGAATCTGAGGGGTGAGAGATAAAATAAAAATGAAAGCGGCCAAAAAAGTGTATTTTAAAAATTGTTTAAGCTGTTTTGATTTGGTTTTAATAAAATTAATAAGTTTGTAAAGCCAAAAAAGACCAGTAAATGGTAAAAGAGCCAAACCAAGGTAATGACTATTAATAACCATGATAAAAGCTAGTGAAGCATATAAAAAGTAGTGATATTTTTTTGAACGGAAACTTTCAAAAAAGAAATAAATAAAAAGCAAGCTGAAAAACGGCATGATGTTGGGGTTCCAAATGAAATTAGAATATTTGATGACTACAGGAGAAATAGTAAAAAGAAATGCAGAGATAAGACCGACTGGTCGACTAAACCAACGCTGACCGATGAAATAAATTAAAAAGACAGTGGCAATGCTGAGAAGGGCAATAAAGATGGCTGGACCAACAGGATTGTAATTGGATAAAAATAAAGATGGAGCAATTAGGTAATAAAAATAGGGGCCAAGATACATGTTGCCAATACTGGTTTGAGGGCCGATAAAAAATAAATTACCATTTTGAAGAAAATCTTTAATAATAACGACATCTCGACCTTGATCTCCTAAGAATTCCATATAATCGGAAATTCTGTAGAGACGAAGAAATGAAGCTAAAATTAAAATAGCTATTAAAAGCCAATGTTTTTTAAAAATTGTTTTAATCACGATGAAAATTAATTTTAAACCAGAGTCGGAAAAGATCAGAAAAACTCTTAATAATAACTTTAATGTTTCGGCCAGTGGCTTGACCTTCTGTTCGAGGATAATGATGAACACCGACTTCAACAATTTTAAATCCAGATTTCTTCGATTTAATTAAAAATTCACTACTAATAAAAGCTCCCCTTTCAGCTTCTAATTTTGGGATGGTATCAATAACCTTTTTATTGATTAACTTAAAACCACAATCAATATCGGTGACTCGAAGACCAAAAAGAAGAAAGACTATTAATTCCCAAATTTTAGAAGTAATAATGGCGGCTTTGGAAACTTGACGAGATAAATAATAGCCAATAATAATGTCTGCTTTGGTTTTTTGTTGTTTTTGAATGAGTTTAGTGACTTCGGAGAAATCAAATTGACCGTCAGCATCGGTAAAGGCAATCCATTGATATTTAGAGTTATAAAGACCACTTTTAAGGGCAGCACCGTAACCGCGATTAGGGTTGTGGGTAATTATTTTTATTTGTTTTGGATATTCTTTTTTTATTTCTTCTAAAACTTTGGCTGTGTTATCTTTTGAACCATCATTAACCAAAATTATTTCCCAATTTTCGGCAATTTTTTTAAGTACGGGAATTGTTTTATCAATAGTATTTTGAATATTTTTTTCTTCGTTATAGCAGGGAAAAAATACAGACAATTCATTTATTAAAAATTTAGTCATAGGTACAGTATAAAACAAAAAACACCTAAAACACAAGTATGTCGCTTTTTCCTTGACAAATAGACAATAAGGCAATATAATATCCTATAATTAAATATTAATAACGCAAGTGGAACACAAAATTTTATCATTCAGTTTTATTTTTGGGGCGATGGCGATACTATTTTTGTCGCTAATAAGTCCTACCAAAGCTTATGGTTATACCACGAGTGATGATGTTAAAGAAATTTCGATCGACAAAAAAGTTAGATCTATAGGTGATACTCAATATTATGATAATATTGAATCCTCGGTTGAAACTTTTTACGAAAATGATGTTATTGAATTTCAAATTAATGTAAAAAATACTAGCGATAAGGCTTTAAATAATATTAATGTAAAAGATATTTTACCTAAATATTTAAGTTTGGTTTTTTATCCTGGTACTTTTAATGCCGATCAAAATATAGTTGAATGGAATATTGATACTTTAGCTTCAGGCGAAAGTAAACCTTATTTAATCAGAGCTAAGATTAATAATAGTACTAGCCTGAATGTTCTTACTAAACAAACTAATAAGGCTGAAACTGGAGTTGATGGTAAATACGATTCTGATAATGCTAGTTACTTCATTGGAAAAGTCAGTGTGCCAGCTACTGGTGCTTCAGATATTATGTTAAAAACTGGTTTAGTTATTTCTTTAGCTGGATTAGGATTTGGTTTTAGAAAGAAAGCTAGAGGTTATTAATCAAAATAAAACTTAACAAAATCCCCTGCTTCGGCGGGGGATTTTTATTTTGTAATTAAGCGAAGGCTCATAATTCCGCTAGTTGAATAATGACTAGAGAAATCTTGATCAGCACCAAACCAAGGATCATGAATTTTATAGTTTCCATTACTTCCGCTAATAATGACAATAAAATGCATTCCAACGATTGAACTCATTCGCATTTGGGCTATAACATAACGACCAGCCTTTAATTCGCTATCAATAGTAGAAGTACTATATGAAACTTGTTTAAAAATATAACCTGATGGAGGAGATGGTGTTAGCATGTAGGCAGTATTACTCCAAAAATTACTAGAATTAGCAGCATAGGCTGATGGAGAGATGTCAGAGCCGAGTTTTTTGTAAACCATAGAAATGGTATTGATATAACATCCAACTTCGCCGATAGTGTCGTTGGAATTGCCAATAAATTGCTTACACCAACGAGGATCCCTTTGGGAATAAAAATTACCATCACTACCTGTTCCAGGAGATGAAGATAAACAACTACTTCCCCCGGCTGAGCTGGAGAAGCTTTTAAGTGCAGCTAATTGTGATTGAGCTGTGGCTAAAAGTTGTTGATATTTTTTCTCATCATTTTTAGTAGTTTCAAGAAGTCGATCTTTGGCTGTTTTTTGATTAGTAAGAGTAGTTTTTTGAGTAGTTAGAGTATTTTGAAGTGTTTCCATTTCTTGTTGTTTTTGAGTTTTGGCCGTCTTTTGGGCATCATAATTAGATCTGACTGTTTCCATATTAATTAAACTGGTTTGACTGGCTTTTTGGACATTGGCAACATATTTATATTGTTCTAAAAAATTATTTAGGTCAGATGAAAATAAAAAGGCAAATGGAGGAACCTTTTTTTGAAGTTTATAATTTTCAATTATTTGAAAAACGTAAAGTGAGGAAAGTTGATTTAGTTGAGTATTTAGACCATCAATTTCAACAGTAAGATTGTTTATTTCTTTTTCAAGATTTTTAATAGAATTTTCGGTTTGAGTAATTCTTAAAAGAGTTAATTCGTATTGAGAATTTAAGATTTTTATTTGGTTAGCCAAGGTGTTTTTGGCGGTACCTAGTTCGGAAAGTTTTTGAGAGTATTCTGTTATTTTTTTTTCTAAATCTTCTCTATCGTCAGCAAATGAAGCAAGCGGATTAAGCAAAAAAAAAGAGAGTGCTAAAAATAAAAAAAAAGTTTTTTTAAACATCAAACTTTAAAATTTAATATATCTTTTGGCCCCAATCCAACTAGCGATGAATCCTAAAAAAGTTCCGACTATGATTTCAGCAAACAAAAGAATTAAATAAAAACTAATACTTAAGTCTATAAAAACTACTGGCTGAAAAAAAGAATTAACCGATTTTTGAGAAATTAAAGCAAGTAAGAAGCTAAAAAGAAAACCAAAAACACTACCAAAAAGACCATAAATTACTCCTTCTAAAAGGAAAGGTTTTTTAACATAAAAGCTGGAGGCACCTAATAGTCGACTAATTTTTATTTCATCTTTTCGATTAGTGATTTTCATGCCAATAATTGTGATCATCGTCAAAAAAGAAATTGAGCCGATTATTAAAATAATAGCAAGGCCAATTTTTCTGGTAGCGTTAGTCCAATTTAGCAAGGAGGTAATAATGTCTTTTTGATAAATAATTTCATCAACAACATTGGTTTTAGTTGAATAATTTTGATAAATTTTTTCTAAAACTTCTGGTTCAGAAACAGTGATTTCAAAAGAGGCCGGTAAAATACTAGCAGTGACCATTTCAGTCAAAAGCGGATTGTTTTTGTTTTGTTCTTTATAAATAGATAGAGCTTTTTCTTTGGAAATGAAGGTGATTTCTTTAATCCCCTGATATCCAGATAATTCCTTTTTTAAATTTTCGACAGTGGTAGTGTCGAGACCATCTTTCAAAAATATGGTAATTTCTGGTTTGGTTTCAAAATATTTTAAAACACTGGAAAGACCTGAATTAATTATGATAAAAGTAGAGATAAAGAAAAAACTTAAAAACATGGCAATAGCGGCAACCATACTTTGGAATGGAGAACGCCTGATATGATGCCATGTGGTTTGTAGTGGACTCATGATTTTTTAGAAATATTATAATCTTTAACAATTTCACCCTCGTTAATTTTGATCACTCTTTTACCCATAGATTCGACAATTTCATTATTATGGGTGGTCATAATAATAGTGGTGTTGTTTTCTTTGTTGATATCTTTTAGGAGCTTAACTAAATTCCAGGAATTTTCTGGATCTAGATTGCCGGTTGGCTCATCGGCTAGAATAACTTCTGGTTCGATAGCCAAGGCTCGAGCAAGAGAAGCCCGTTGAAGCTCCCCACCAGCTAGTTGGGATGGGAATAAAAATCGACGAGTACCAAGATTGACTTCTTTGATTACCTTGTCGATGCGCGATTGGATTTTTTCTTTTGGATAATTAACAATGTCCAATATTAAGGCAATATTTTCTTCAATGGTTTTGTCGGAAATGAGTTGATAATCTTGAAAAACAACACCTATTTTTCTGCGAGTATTATCGACATCGTCTTTGCTACTTTTAGAAAGATCAACATCACCTAGTAAAACCTTTCCAGAAGAAGGCTTAAGTTGATTTAAAATAAGTTTTAAAAGGGTTGATTTACCGGCTCCAGAATTACCAATAATAAAGACAAATTCACCTTGATCAATTTCAAAATTGATATCTTTTAAGGCATAAACAATGCCAAATTTTTTATCGACTTGATCAAAGATAATTTTCATAATATTTTTATTCTATGATTTTGATAATACCGACATCAAGGAACCATCCAGCCTTATTGGAAGAATTGGTTTCTCCTTTGATTTCAACTTTTTTACCGACAAAGAGATCAAGATCGGCTGTTGATGAAGTTAAAGCAGCATATTGAGACTTACCCCCTTCTCTTTGTAGAGTGTGAGTACCCTCACCATTAATACCGCCTTTAACAAGGGTGCCAGTGGCAGTGTCGGTAAAAGTTTTGCCTGTGTCACCATAAGATTGTCCTACCACTAATTCTTCTGCGCTTTTAATATCGTCGGCCGAAGTAACGTTTCCTTGGGTGATACTACTAATAAGGCTGTCATTAGGACTACTGAGCGGCCAAAGACGAGAAAAGCCGAAACCGGTACTAATGGCCAAAACTATAATTATAATAAATGGGAGTTTCGAATTTTTATTTTTTTGGGAAGAGCTGGAAGTAAAGTATGGAGCTTGAGTGTTTTGAGATAAATTTGGAATGTCCATTTTAATTTTAAAAACTAATAATTCAGTATAACAAAAATTAGAAAATTTCTTAAACCAAATCCCTTTTTAAAAAACGTAATCTTGAATAAGTTATTGATTCAATAATAAATAAAATGGTGTAAAATACTTTGATTTTATAAAAAATATTTTATGGCATCAAAAACCGAACAAGATTTGTATAAATTATGGGGGAAATTTTCTGACGAACAGATAAAGAAAAATGAACACGAACGGTTAGCGGAAGAAAAATTTAACCAGCCGATTAAAACTTTTTTACAACAAGAATTTGATAAAAATGTAGATGAAAAAATATTAGATGTTGGTTCAGGGTTATATTCTGAAACATACCTACCTGAAGGGCACGACATTTACAGAGTTGATTGGTTGCCACAGGTAAATAAAATAGAAAATTCATATGTGTGTAACGCTGAGTCAATGCCTTTTGAAGAAAATACGTTTGGAATTGTATTGTCAAAACAAGTTTATGGATATTTAATAAATCCAGAAAAATGTTTAGATGAAATGATTAGAGTTTTAAAACCTAATGGATTATTGATAATAATTGATTGGGAAGGTAATTTAAAAGGTGAAAATTTTAGGGTTGAAAATTTTGACCCCGAAAAAGTTGCTAATAAAATTCAATCGAATGGTTTTGAAATAAGTAAATCTGTTCGATTAATTGATAGAAGAAAAGTGATAAAAGATGTTTACTTAACGGCAATTGTGGCGAGGAAAAATTCAACAGTTTCGGCTAGAGTTGATTTAGAATGAATTGATGGAAACCTTGATATTTATCGTCGTTGGTGGTGAATATCCATTGTTTAGTAAAACTGGTTTTTTCTGGATGATAGATTATTCCATCGGTACTATTAGTTCCAATTGGTATTTCAATTTTATTTAAAGAAATATTCTTTAAATTTTTGTTTAAAATTAGGCCAATTTGTAAAATATCGGTGTCGGAAAGAGTTTTGGAAATATCATTTTGCCAAAATAAATAAAGATTTTTTAATTGATTTGTGGTGTTAATAAAAGTTCCTGATTTGATTTTATTTAAAAGAGTGTCAATTAAAAGTTGTTGTCGTTGAATGCGGCCAATGTCAGTACCACCTTCAGCGATAGTTTCGGCACTTTTTCGGGAACGAACGAATTCAGTAATATTACTAGAATCTAAATGAACTAAACCTGAAGGAAATTCGACTGTTTTATAAATTGGGATTTCTGGTGAAGGATTTTTAATATATTCCGGATTGGGATATTGATCATCAATGAAACCTTTTTCTAAATATAAATCGACACCGTCAATGACGTTAACAAAACTGATTAAATTGTCAGTAGTCATAATAATAATATGATCAATGGGTTGTCCGTAGAGAATTTCAAAATTTGATTTTAAAAAATTGAACTTATCTTGACCGGATTCGAGGGCCAAAGGATAAAGACCATTTATTTTTACTTCTTTTTCGTAAAACCAAAGATCTCGAGGAGTAGGAATTAAATTTAATTTGAAAGTTTTTAAATTTAGTGAGGCAAAAATTATGGTGTCTGTGGTGGTAGTTTTTTCAAGAGCGTCATCGCGTTGATCAAGACCTAAAATTAAAAAATTAATTTTATTCTTAGATTGATAAGGGTTTGATTTGACTGAATTATAGACTGTTTCAATTAAATAATTTGGAGATTTGCCAATAGATCGGGAAATTATACTGGAGGTGATGACAATTGAAAAAATAATTAAAAAAATAAGACTGAAAATAATTTTGATGAATATTTTAAAAAATTTCATATTATAATTTTAGCTCGGCTTCAATAAAAGCATCTAGGTCGCCATCGAGAACACCGATAGTATCAGAAGTTTCATGCCTGGTACGTAAATCTTTGACCATTTTGTAGGGATGTAAAACATAGGATCTAATTTGATGACCCCAGCCGGCAACGACATTTTCCCCTTTAATATCTTTCTTCTCTTGATTTTGTTTTTCCTGCTCAATGACCCAAAGTTTTGATAATAAAACTTCCATGGCCACATTGCGATTTTGTTCTTGAGAGCGTTGACTTTGAGAACTAACGGCGATACCAGTAGGTTTGTGAACAACACGAACAGCAGTGCTAACTTTATTGACATTTTGACCACCATGACCGCCCGATCTAAATGCAGAAAATTCGATATCTTCGGGTTTAACAACAATAGAACTGTCGTTTTCAATAACAGGACTGACTTCAACTTTAGCAAAAGAGGTTTGACGAAGTTGGTCAGCATTGAAAGGAGAAAGTCGAACTAAACGATGAGTTCCGGATTCATGTTTAAGGTAACCATAGGCATGATTGCCATAAACTTTAAAATAAACTGACTTGATTCCAGCTTCTTCACCGGGAGTGATGTCGATCAAATCAAACTTCCATGCTTTGCGCTCAAAATATTTCATATACATACGTTGTAGCATTGCAGCCCAATCCATGGCTTCAGTTCCACCCTGTCCGGAATGAATTGAAAAAATAGCGTTATTTTTATCGTATTTACCGGATAAATATGTTTGTAACTCTAAACCAGAAATTTTCTTCTCTAATTCTCTTAATTGGGATTCCATTTCTTTTTCCAAGGTAACATCGGGTTCGTTTTTCAAAAGATTTTCAAATTCTTCTAAATTTTTAATATCTGATTCAATTGAATCGATATTTTCAATATTCTTTTGAAGATCAGAAATATTTTGAAGAATTTCTTGAGCCTTGACTTGATCTTTCCAAAGATCCTCTTCTTCTGATTTTAATTTTAAATCTTTTAATTTAATTAAATTATCATCGTAAGATAATTTTGATTTTAATAAAATTAATTTTGATTTGAGATCTGAAAATGAAGACATAATTATTGCGAGTCGATACTTCTGAGAGTGTTTTGGTAAATATTGTTGATAATCATTTTTTGAATTTCTTTAATTTGCTTCTGTGGAAAATCTTGGCTTTGTTTTTTTATAAAGTCTATTTTTTCTTGAATTAAATTTGAAGCTGGAATTTGATCTAAATTTTCTAATTGTTTTCGACTTTCTTCTGGAATTGATTGATAAATATTGTTGGAAATTTCGGTTGTTTTTGTAAAAATAAGACTTGATTCTTGTGCATCAACGGATAAAGTGGAATCGATGGTTTGAAATGAATTTGTTTTTTGTCCGGAAATAAATGAAATTATAAAAAAGATAATAATGCTAAATATTACTAATCTAATTAGCGATTGAAAAGTAAATTTAGTGCGTTTCTTTTTAAGTTTATGACCAGTGGACACAATATAATTTTATCATTAAAGGTATTTATTTTGATTTTTCAGTAAGATATTCCATGATAGGAGTATCCCCTATAGTACATTTCTTATCTTTTTGATCAATAAGAAATGGAACTGGTAAACCTTCAACACTTGATTGGTCTGGACAAATTTCTTTGACCATGGCGGAAAAAATAGATGCATTAGATTTGTTTTCGTAAACTTCAAGTTGACTGATTTTTAATTTTTGATCAATTTTGTCAGTGGAAATGAATTCTTCAACAACTTTACAATGAGGACAGGTGCTGCCATAAAATAAAATATAATCTGAGGTTGGAGTTTCAGTGGAAGTAATAGAAGCCGGTTTTTTGGAAGTGAGAAAATAAAAACCGATTAGAAAGGTGATAATAATTAAAAAGGTTGTAATTTTTTTTCTCATTTAGTTTTTGTAATAATGTCAATGATTTTGTCACCCTGTTGGATTTTATCTAAAACATCGAGGCCTGATATAACTTCACCGAAGTTAACGTAATCACCAGTTAGATGTTGACAACCTTCGGTGGTAAAACAGATAAAAAATTGACTGTCGTTGCTGACTTGATTGGTTTCGGCGGTTCTGGCTAAACCAAAACTACCTCTTACAAAAGGAATACTGTTTAATTCAGAGGCTTGTTTTCCACCACCCATACCAGTGCCAGTGGGATCACCACCTTGGGCCATAAAACCTGTAATGACTCGATGGAAATTTAGATTTTTATAAAAACCGGAATCTGCTTTTTTGATAAAGTTAGCGACTGTATTAGGAGTTTCTTTTGAATATAATTTGGCAATTATTTCACCGTCTTTGGTTTTAATGGAAATAAGAGTGTCATTGGTGTCTGTTATGGCGGAATCAGTTGATGGAACTGGTATTTCAGTAATAATAGGATTTTGCAAGACAGAATTGGTTTCTTGAGCAGAGTTTTTGGTTGTATCTTGATTCATATTTAGATTTAAATTTGTTTCTGTATTTTTATTAGTGCAAGCAGAAAATAAAACAGAAGATAATAACACTAAACTAATAATTTTGAAATCACTTTTTAAATTCATTAATTATTTTAGCAGAATCAAAACTCTTTTTTGACCATTATCTATATCTTCTTTTTTACCAGATGAAGGAAAATCATGAATACTTTCCATGAGTAAGTTGTAAGAATATTTAAAATAAGCACCGGATTTGGTACCAACATCGTGGGTGATAAATTGCTTTTTATTGTCGTCGTAGCCGAGAATCACCAAACTATGGTAATAAGGTCCACCTGAATTAAAATGTTTATTTTCCTTATATAAAGTTTTACCGTTAGCGGTAACAATAACTGGAATATTTTGAACTAAATATTTTTGAATATCTTCGACACTGGGATTATCAATAATTTTTGTTTGATAATCTAAATATTTTTGAGCAACCAAACTCATTTGTTCAATATTTATATCATGAGTAAATCCTTGCTGATTCTCAAATTCGATCATTTTTAAAATGGCGTCGCGATTTTCTGTGATGGTAATACTTTTAATATTTTTATAAAAATAGTCAACAGTTATAAGAGATGCTTCTTCGCAAGCGTCTTGCCAGGGTTGATCCCAATTTTTTTCTGGAGCCTGCTGAACAAAAACCATTTCGATTAAATGTTTGTTGGGTAAACCAGATTCTAAAATTTTGGTTTGTTCGGGAATAATAGTTTCTTTAACAGTTTCGATTTTATTAACAGTTCCATTAATTTTATTTTCAATTTTTTCTATGGTTATTTTTTTGGCAAAAATGAAATGGAATAATAATAAAATACAAATGACTATAATTGTCTTTAAAAAAAGTCTTTTTTTGTTAAAAATACCCATAAAATCTATTATAAACAAAATAATTAAATAATTTTAAATTAAACCTAATTTATTGCAAATTTTTAATATTATAGTACAATGCAAGGATGCCCAAATTTACAGATATAAGAAATGTTGCTGTTATTGCCCACGTTGACCATGGCAAGACCACTTTAGTGGACGCAATGTTGAAACAAACCCATACTTTTAGAGAAAACCAAGCAGAAATGAACGTGGACCGAATCATGGACAGTAACGACTTGGAAAGAGAAAAAGGAATCACAATTTTATCTAAAAATACCTCTGTTTTTTATAAAAATACTAAAATTAATATTATTGATACTCCAGGACACGCTGATTTTGGCGGAGAAGTGGAAAGAGTTTTGAATATGGCTGATGGAGTTCTATTGATAGTAGATGCTTCTGAAGGGCCACTTTCACAAACTAAATTTGTTTTAAAAAGAGCTTTGGATTATAAACTAAAAGTTATTTTGGTTATTAATAAAATTGACCGAAAAGACGAAAGAATTAAAGATGTGGTCGCTGATACTGAAAATTTATTTTTATCTTTAGCTGATGATCCAGAACTCTTAGATTTTCCAATCGTTTACGCAATTGGTAGAGATGGAAAAACTTTCTTAGAATTACCAGAATCGCTTGAACAATCTGGTGATATGACTCCCCTTTTTGAAACTATTTTAAAAACAATCCCAAATGCTGAAAAAGATTCAGATAAACCTTTCCAAATGTTGGTTTCAGCTTTTGAAAAAAATGAATATTTAGGTAGATTGGCTTTGGGAAGAATAAGCCAAGGGATGGTTAAAAAAGGTGATTTTATTTCTTTGGTTAAAGCTGATCAAAAAGTGGTTGGTAATTTTAGAGTGGAAAAAATGTATGTGAACGAAGGAATTTCAAAAGTTGAAGTGCAAGAAGCTAGTGCTGGAGAGATTATTTATATATCAGGAATTTCTGCAATTGAAATTGGTCAAACTTTAACTTCAGTGGATTGCCAAGTGGCTTTGCCAGCTATTGAAGTGGCTGAACCAACTATAAAAGCAAGTTTTGGTCCAAATACATCAATGTTTGCTCGAGACGAATCAAGATTTTTGACTAGTCGAGAACTTAAAGAAAGATTAAAGGAAGAAGTGGAAGCTAATTTGGGTCTAAAAATTGAAGATGATCCAAATGATAGTATTCGCATGTTGGTTTCTGGTCGAGGTGAATTGCATTTGGCTATTTTAATTGAAAAATTACGACGTGAAGGTTATGCGATGGAAATTGGAAAACCAGAGGTTATTTTTAAAACAATTGATGGAAAAATATTTGAACCTTTTAATGAATTAACAATTATTGTTCCAGATGAATTTGTAGGAACTGTCACCTCAGAACTTGGTAAAAGAAAAGCAGAGATGCTTGATATGCAAACTGATGAAAAAGTTGGAACCAGACTTACTTATAAAATTAGTGAAAGAAATGCTTTGGGTTTGAGGAACACTTTAGTGACTGAAACTAAAGGTATGGTTTCTTTAAATACTTTATTTTTAGGATATGAACCAAAACAAGAAGAAAATAAGAAAGAAAGAAATGGGGTGTTGATTGCATTTGAATCCGGTAAAGCTTTATCTTTCGGTTTAGACTTGGCTCAAAAAAGAGGCATTCTTTTTATTTCTCCAACTGAAATGGTTTATGAAGGGCAAGTTATTGGTCTTAGACCAATGATTGGTGATTTAGAAATTAATATCTGTAAAGGTAAACAATTGACTAATATGCGCTCGGCTGGAAATGATGATGGTATTACTTTGGCTCCAGCAACTAAATATACAATTGAAGAATCTTTGGATTTTATTAATAATGATGAATTTATTGACGTTACTCCAAAAACAATTCGTTTGAGAAAAAGAATTTTAAATAAAACTGATAGATTGCGAGCTTCTAGAAAAAGTTAATTAATTGAAATTGATTAACTTTATTGAACTGTGGTGTTTTGAGGAACGACAACTTTTTGCCAATTAACTTGACTCATAGTGGTTTCTATCCATTTAGAAATTGATGAAGTTAAATTAAATTGTGCAAAAACATAAACTAATGCAGAAGCAATAATTAATGTACCAAAAAGAGTACCAAGGGCATGGAAGGTACCTCCTAAAAAATTAAAAAGGGTAAATTTGAAAGGACTAGTATTGAAAATAAAAAAACGATTATTGTTACTAATTGTTTCTATTTTTTGATTAAGCTTTTTGAGCTCTGAAATTATTTCTTGGTTTTGATCCATATTATTTATTAATTGAATTTTTGATTGTATTGGTTGTTTCTAAAAATTTTTCGTCGGAAAGTTTTAGGTGAGGAATGGACTTAAGGACTGGTTGAATAGAATCGTCTAAATTTCTGGGAATAATATGAATATGGGCATGTTCAACTTCATTGCCCATAGTAATAAAACTAATATATTCCGGACTTAAGGCAGAATTTTTTATACCAATGGCTAATTTTTGAGCAACTTGCCAATATTCACCACAATTAGGAATGTCGTAAACCCAACGATAATGAGTTTTGGAAACTAAAAGAGTATGTCCGATTGCGATTGGATTTATGTCAAGAAAAGCTATAAAATTATCATCTTCATAAACTTTTTGGCAAGGAATTTCGCCTTTTATTATTTTACAAAAAATACAATCTTCCATGGGTTCAGTTTAACAAAACTATAATGTATAATACAACAGTTTTGATTGTTCTTTAAATTTTAAAAGGAAAGGTGTGTTTATTGTGGATGCCAAAAAACTTTATAATGGTAAGGTTGAGATTTATTCTTCAATTAACAGTAATTTTGCTAAAGTTTTAGTTAAACTTAAAAAACCTGGCACGTATAATCTTGGTAAAGCAAGTTGCAAAAGCATAATTACTGTTGAAACAGGTAAAGTAATTGTCAATGGAGTTGGGCTTGATAAAGATCAAAAAATGACAATACAAAAAGGTGAAAGAATTGATGTACAAACAGCTATTTATTCTGAATATAAAATGGAAACAGACCAATACGGTTTAAAATGATCAAAACAAAGGCTGAAGATGAAAAATTATTATTAATAAAATTAATAAAAATTCATCTTCAGCCTTTTTCTTTGCAAAAATTATTTTTCTAATTCTGGATATACTAATTTAAGGTTTTTTAGAATAATATCGGTGGCATCGATTAAAGATCCATTAATAGTGGCACCAGCAGCAGCTATATGTCCACCACCACCAACTGCAGTTGATATTTTAGACAGATCATATTTACTTGAATCTCGAGTTCTGAAACTAATTTTGACACAATTTGGCTGGTATTCAATCATACTAATTCCAATTTCCCATCCAGTAACCGACTTAACTAAATTGGAAACTTCTGACCCATTAATAACACTATTACTAATACCACTTTCTTTTATGGTTTCAAAATCTAGGGATGCGATGGCAATTTTACCTGAAAGATAGGTTTTAACTGAACCAAGTATAAGAGATAAAAATTTTAGACGATCAGGATGATCATTATTTTCAATTTCAAAAATAAATTTATCAAATTTAGGATTTATCTTGGAAAGATTTGCGACAGCTAAAAAAGTCTTATATGTAGTGTTAACGTATTTGAAGCCGCCAGTGTCAGTATAGATACCAACAAATAAACATGCTGCAATTTCTTTCGTTATTTTTATGTGATTGTCTTGAAAAAAATTATAAATTAATTGGCAAGTGGCTGGAGTTTTGGCATCAATGAAATTAATGTCAGCAAATTTTTGATTGCTTTTGTGGTGATCGATGATAATGGTTTTTAAATCTTTACTGAAATTAATTTCACCCTGTCTAGAAATTAATTGTGGACTGGCGATGTCGGCAATGATAAATAAATCGTAATCGTTTTGATTAATTTGAAAAAAATTCTTGGATAAAATTTTATCGGTACCAGGAAGAGTTAAAAAATTTTTAGGAAATTCAGAATCACCACCAAGTAGAGTGACTTTTTTACCCATTTTGGTAAGAGCCTGAAAAAGAGCTAAATTACTGCCAATTGAATCACCGTCAGGGCTGGGATGGAGAGTAAGTAAAATATTTTTTGCTTTTTGGATTTCTGACCAGATTTTTTTATTCATATTTTGGATAACAACATTTTTTATATTTTTTGCCAGAACCGCAAGGACAAATATCATTGCGACCGACTACTTGATCGTTTTGAATTGTGACCTGTTTTGGTGGTAATTCTTCATCGGCTTGAGGGTTTTCTGACATAGAATCTCCCCTACCCTCGGTGACATTTTTGGGAATTAAATTGGGATCGGTGACTGGTTCGAGGCGGAACAATTTGCGAACTAAATTGTATTCGAATTGTGACATTAATTTTTGAAACATTTCATAACCTTCTTTTCTATATTCAATTAAAGGATCTTTTTGGGCATAACCGCGGAGGCGGACGCCATCACGTAAATCATCAAGGGCGGTTAAATGTTCTACCCATAAAGGATCAAGAGTAGAAATGATGGCAAAAGCAGTAATACTGTTGGCTAGGTCGGCACCAAAATAATCGACGCGTTGTTGCCATTGATCAGTGAGTGTTTTAATTAAAAATTCAGATGAATTTTCGGATTTTTCCAATTTATTTTTTAACTCGACGCGCTGTCGAGGATCGAGAGGTAAAATTTCACAAAATTCTAAAACTGCTTTTTCGGAATCTACTTTACCACTTTCGTAATCTGAATTTATGGAAATAATCGAATTTATTTGAGTTTCAATATTTTTAAAAATAGTTTCTCGATTTTTATCTGGATTATCTTTTTGATTTAGAAGAGTTTGGTCACGTAATTGATAAACAATTGTTCTTTGTTTATTAATGACATCGTCGTATTCGACCACATTTTTACGGGAATCAAAATTAAAACCTTCGACTTTAACTTGAATTTGTTCGATGACTTTTGAAACCAAGGGATGAGTGAGTGGGACATCTTCGGGCATATTAAATCGACTCATTAGGGCACTAATTTTTTCGCCACCGAAGACACGCATTAAATCATCGTCGAGAGCAACATAAAATCGGGAAAAACCAGGATCACCTTGACGACCAGAACGACCGCGAAGCTGATTGTCGATGCGGCGAGATTCATGACGCTCGGTGCCGATGACGCATAAACCGCCGAGGGATAAAACCTCATCATGTTCTTTTTGCCAAAGTTTTTTGTCGACACCATCTTTTGGACCACCAAGAATAATGTCAACACCACGACCGGCCATGTTGGTGGCAACAGTAATAGCACTTTTTTTACCCGCCTTGGAAATAATTTCGGCTTCAGATCGGTGATTTTTAGCATTCAACATTTGATGCGGTAAACCTTTTTTCTTGAGAAGATTGGAAACAATTTGGTTTTTGGCGATTGAAGTGGTACCGATTAAAACTGGTTGACCGGCTTTATATCTTTCTTCAACAAAATTGGCGACGGCAACATATTTTGAACGTTGAGATTTGAAAATTAAATCGCCTTCATCAATTCTCTGCTTTAGATTATTAGTGGGAATTGGAACGACATCGAGATTGTATATTTTTTTAAACTCTTCGGCTTCAGTGGCGGCAGTTCCGGTCATACCAGCAAGTTTTTCATAAAGGCGAAAATAATTTTGGAAAGTGATGGTGGCCCATGTTTGAGATTCCTGTTGGACTTTAACACCCTCTTTGGCTTCGACGGCTTGATGAAGACCATCAGACCAACGACGACCATTCATAAGACGACCAGTGAATTCATCGACGATAATTATTTCGCCGTCTTTGACGACATAATCTTTATCTTTGTGAAAAATTGCCTGAGCTTTAATGGCATTTTCAATGTAATGGATGGTTTCAAAAGATTCTTCGTATAAATTAGAAACATTTAAAACTTTTTCAACTTTACGGATGCCATATTCAGATAGAGTGGCAGAGCGAGTTTTTTCGTCGATGACATAATCAGTGGGCTGAAGTTTATCGACAATTTTGGCAAAATTGTAATATTTATCGACTGGTTGGTTGTTGGGAGAAGAAATAATTAAAGGAGTTCTAGCTTCATCGATCAAAACAAAATCAACTTCATCAACAATGGCAAAAAAATGGGAACGTTGGACAATCCGACTTTGATCGGGAGCCATATGATCACGAAGATAATCAAAGCCAAATTCATTGTTGGTGCCATAAGTGACATCAGCTAAATAAGCTTCTTGACGATTGACTGGACGTAAATGAGCTAAGCGGTTGTCAACTGTTTCATTAGGGTCGGTATAATCTTGATCTAAAACAAAAGACTGTTCGCTGATAATACAGGAGGTATTGATGCCTAAAAGACTGAGGGCTTTTGGATACCAACCAGCACCGACACGAGTTAAATAATCATTCGGAGTGACAATGTGGACACCTTTTCCAGTGAGGGCGTTTAAGTAAGCCGGGAAAACAACAGAGTGGGTTTTTCCTTCTCCGGTTTTTTGCTCAGCAATGGCACCTTGATGAAGAGTGATAGCAGCCATCAATTGAACATCATAAGCTCTTTCGCCAATAACACGATAAATAGCCTCACGAACTACAGCAAAAGCTTCGGGTAAAATGTCGTCGAGGCTGCTACCTTCTTTTAAAAGTTCTTTAAAATAAATTGTTTTTTGAGAAAGTTCTTCGTCATTTAATTTAGAAATTTCTGATTCAAAGTCGTTAATTTTTTTAACAATCGGTTTATATGATTTAATACGGCGAATATCTTCATCAAATAAATTTTTGAATGATTTAAACATATTGGTAATTATATCTTAAAAAGCACCTTCTGGACCTTTCCAATCTATTGAATGGAAAAGCCCAGATGGAGGTGGCTCCTCTAGCTATTGTTGGGCCTAATAATTTCGAAACCAGTGTATGGTTGCAAAACTTTCGGAATTTTAATTGAACCGTCGGCTTGTTGATGATTTTCGATAATGGCTAAAACGGCACGGTCGGTAATAAGGGTGGCATTTAAAATATGGACCAATTCATTTTTGCCATCGATTTTAACTTTAGTGTTTAAGCGACGAGCTTGGTAATCTCCACAATTGCTGCAGGATTGAGTTTCACGATAAGCATTTTGTCCCGGAAACCAAGTATTAATGTCGTACATACGACGGTTTGGTTGAGGTAAATCACCTGTACAAGCTTTGACAATTTGATAAGGCAATTCTAATTCTTGCATTAATTCTTCTTCGTTGGCTAACATTTCTAAACACATGGCATCGGAAATTTTGTAATCAGGGAGTGTAAAAATATTCATTTCGACTTTGTTAAAGAAATGAACACGAAGCATGCCTTTCATATCTTTACCGTAGGTACCGGCTTCTCGTCTAAAACAAGGCGAAAAATTAACATATTTAATTGGGAAAGAATTTTGATCAAGAATTTCGTCCATGTGGTAGGGAACAACAGAATGCTCGGAACTACTAATAAAAATTAGGTCATCTTCGGGAATGGAATAATAAGCACCCATTAAATTTTTATTGCTGGCGTAACCACATTTCCATTCAGTGTCACTTTTGATCATGACTGGAGGAATCATGCCAGTAAAACCTTTTTTGGCTAATTTAGTAAAAGCGTAGAACATAACAGCCATTTCTAAAACGGCGCCTTGACCTTTGAAATAACCAAAACGAGAACCAGAAAGTTGAGCGGCTTTTTTGATGTCTATAATATCAAGTTTTTCACCAAGATCAGCGTGATCGAGTGGTTTAAAATCAAATTTAGGAATTTCGCCAACGGTTTTAAAAACGACATTGTCTGTGTCATCTTTACCAATTGGAACATCATCAGCAGGAATGTTGGGAATTTCTTCTAAAATAGAATTTTGTTTATCTTCGATTTCTTTTAATTTTATTTCTAATGGCTTCAATAATTCTTTTATTGCAGCCATTTCCACTAATTGAGTTTCGCTTGGTTTGCCTTGTAATTGACGAGTTAAGGCATTTTGTTGAGATCTTAATTCTTCAACTTTTAAAATAATTTCTCGGCGCGTTTTGTCGAACTCTAAAACTTTGTCGGCGAGCGTGGAATCTTTTTGGCGATTTGTAAGCGCAGTCTTGATCAGTTCGGGTTGTTGTCGTAATAAATTAATATCCATCATTTGATGATTTTATTGTAGCAAAATCATTGAAAAAAAATGCCCGCAATTTTATCGCAATTGGAGAAATATATCAAAACATGTCAGTTGATTTACAATTCAATTTCTGCAGCGATTTGTTGCATCGATGTTAAACAAATTTCAATAAATTTTTCGAGAGGAATATTCAGACCATCTTTTAATTCACATTGAGAAACTTCGTCGCGACGAGTGCCAGCGGCAAATCGGGGTTCTTTTAAAAATCTTTTTAAAACAGATGATGTTTTTACATCGGATAATTTTCTTGATGGATAAACAAATGCAACGGCAGTAATTAATCCAGTTAAACTGTCGGCACAAAAAATTGACCATTGGGCTTTGGAATTTGACTTAACACCAGAAATTTCCGGTGCGTGAGCTTTTATAATTTTGTCGACAGAATCGGTGATTTCTAAATTTAATTTTTGCAGAGCCTCGATAGTTTTATTGGGATGAAATTCTTTGAATTCGCCAACATAATCGATGTCGTGGATTAGTCCGGCTAAAGTCCAGTCGTCGCGGGGTGGCTCGTTTTCATTTAATTGATTACTTTGTTTTAAATAATCATAAATTCCACCCATACAGGCTTCGAGAGCGAGTGAATGAAAATAAATATTTTTTTCTAAAGTTTTTTCAACGGCGTCTTTGAAAATTTTTCTGTCTGTCATATTATTTTTCAAATAATTTCCACTCTCCTTCGGAAATTATTTCAATTTTGTTATCGTCAATTTTAATGGCAGTGTTATCGTCAATTCCATAGATTGGATATTGATAATTTTTTGATTGTTTTTCTAAATTTTCAAAAGTAGATTCAGGAAACCAAACACTATTGATGTGGGGTTCAACCATAAAATCAATTAATCCCAATCCTTTGTGGCTGATTTTTTTACTTATTTTTTCAACAAATTTTGCTTCCGATTTAGAATTTAATAAACTAGGTGTGGCAACTACAGTGCCAGCACTGACACCGATATAAATTTTGGTTTTTAATAATTCGGATAAAATTTCTGATAAACCAGATTCATTAAACCAATGCATTAAATGATAAGTGTTACCACCCTCAACATAAAAAATATCGACTTCTTTTAATCTTTCTAACCAAATTTCTTTTGGTAAGGCGGAAATATCGACAATATCAATACTGTTAAATTTTAATTCTTTAAGTTTTTCTAAATCCTTTATTAACCAATCTTTTTTATCACCTGATTCTAAGTTAGCGGCTGTAGGAATGAAAGCAATTTTTGATTCTTCGAATGGTTTTTGGAGTAAATCTGATAGAGCTTTAATAATAGATTTATTTTCAAGACCGCCTGAAGTTAGGAGTAATTTCATGTTTTTAGTCCTCCTTTCTCATGGATGGAAATAAGATGACGTCTTTGATAGTTGGTGAATCAGTGACTAATTGGACAAAACGATCAACACCCATTCCCCAACCAGCTGTTGGTGGCATACCGTATTCGAGAGCGCGAATGTAATCACTGTCAAATTGAGAGGCGATTTCAGAGCCTTGATCGGCTAATTTTTGTTCATCTTTCCAGCGATCTGCTTGATCTTTTGGGTCATTTAATTCATTGTAGGCTTTTAAAAATTCAGTGCCACAGGCGAGAAGTTGGAAGGAAGCGATTTTGGTCGGATCATTTTCTTTACGTTTAGCTAAGGCAATCATTTCAGCTGGATAGTCCATAATAAAAGTTGGTTGAACAATTTCCGGACGAACATGTTGTTTATATAATTCGTCAAAACAAGCACCAAGACCATAAACATTTTTTAAATCAACTTTTATTTTTTTGTCCTTTAAAGCAGATTTAAAATCTTCTTCTGATTTTATTTTATCGATGTCTATTTTGGTTTTCTCTAAAATAGCATCTTTAAAAGTTAATCTTTTAATTGGTTTTTCAAAATCTAATTCAGTGCCTTGGAAAGAAATCTTGAGAGTATTTTTGGTAACTGTTAATAAATATTTAATTAAATCTTCAGTAAATTTCATTAAAACTTCATAATCGACATAGGCCCAATAAAACTCAATTTGAGTAAATTCTGGATTATGAAAACGAGAAACACCTTCATTTCTAAAATCACGACTGACTTCATAGACTTTTTCAAAACCGCCAACAATAAGGCGTTTTAAATATAATTCATCGGAAATACGAAGATACATCTCCATGTCTAGTTCGTTGTGATGTGTAACGAAAGGCTTAGCAGCAGCGCCACCGTAAACTGGCTGTAAAACTGGAGTTTCGACTTCCATAAAACCATGATCGTCTAGAAATCGACGCATTTCAGATAAAATTTTAGTTCTGGTTTCAAAAACTTGCCGAGATTCGGGATTGACAATTAAATCGACGTAACGCTGACGATAACTGATCTCAACATCTTTAAGACCATGCCATTTTTCTGGTAAGGCTCGAATATTTTTAGCTAAAATTTGAAATTCTTCGACATTAACCGTGATTTCGCCGGCTTGGGTTTTAAAAATAGTTCCAGAAACAGAAATAATGTCGCCTAAATCCAGAAGTTTAGTTTGGGACATTTTGTCGGCAAGGGTTTTTTCTTGAAAAAAAAGCTGAATTTTACCAACACGATCTTGAAGATCGGCAAACATAATTTTGCCATGACCACGAAGAGACATAATGCGACCAGCAATTAAAACCGATTTATCCATTTTTTCTTTGGCGTCGAAAGTACTTATTTTATTTTCGAGATTTGGCTGAGGGTAAATATTTGAATTAAGACTTTTAAGTTTAGAAAGCTTTTCTTGTCGTTGTCGTTGAAGTTCGTTTAATTTTAAATCAGCCATAAGTAATTTTACTACATTACTTGATAGAAACTATTTTGTAGGTTATTTTTCCAGCAGGAGCATTAACCTCGACTTCATCATTAATCTTTTTTCCTAATAACGCTACTCCTAGTGGAGATTGGTCGGAAATTTTATTGACAATTGGATCGGCCTCAAGATGATTAACAATATTAAATTCTTTAGTCAAATTACCAGAAATTTTTATTTTAACTTTACAACCAATTTCAACTTGATCGCGCTTACAATCGCCACTAATTATTTTGGCGTCTTCTAAGGCATTTTCTAAGTTATCAATTTTTTCATTGATAACTTCCAGTTCTTCTTTTAATTGTGTAGCAAGACCATCTTCACCAGATTCGTCTGGTTGAGCTACTTCCTCAATTTGGGTAATTAAATGCTCTTGTCGAATTTTAAGTTCGTTTAACTGTTCAACTAGACTGTCGTAACCTTCTTGGGTTAATAAATTTTTATGGCTCATTTTTTTTAAATAAATAAAAAATAAATCCCCAGCTCTTAAGGCCAGGGGTTTGGGCTATTGGGGTATATATTAGAGTAAATACTTTTCTTTGTCAAATGTTTATGTGTACAATAATACATGTTTGATTTTTTTAGATTAGTTCCCAAGAAAAGATCGGTAAAAATTAAATCTAGGAGTGGTGTGATTTTTAGTAATCCAACTGGTGGTAAAAAATATCTTTTTTATGTCGGAACATTTATATTTGTTCTAGCGATTGAATATTTTGTTTATTTGTATTGGCCACTGGCAAAATCTGTTTTTGTTTATAAAAGTGGTGGAAAATTTTTTTCAAAAACTGAAATAAAACAAGCTGCACCAGAAATAAGGGTAGTAAAAGAAGAATTTTGGGTAAAGATTCCAATGATTGGAGCCTCGGCTGAAGTTAAAAAAAATATTTCCCCTTTTGATAAAAAGGAATATTTACCAGTTTTGGAAGGAGATTTTGTGGCTCAAGCAAAAGGTACTGGTTTGCCGGGGCAACAAGAAAAAGCAATATATTTGTTTGCTCACTCAACTAAACAAGGAGTCCAAATGGTAAGACAGAATTCTGTGTTTTATTTATTAGGAGAGTTGGAAAATAATGATTTTGTTTTTATTGGATACAACGGGGAAATTTATAAATATAAAGTTTATGCCCAAAAAGTTGTTGGAGCGGATGATGTTGAATATTTGGAATATAAAGAAGAAGGAAAGGAAATATTAATCTTACAAACATGCTGGCCAATAGGAACTGATTGGAAAAGATTGTTAATTTTTGCTGAAAGGATTTAATATGGGGTTAGATTTATCTTTTAGCGATAATTATTGGGAAGATTTGGAACGGTACTTGGTTGGACCAAATTTTAATAAAGAATTAATTAAAAAAGCTTATGATTTTATGGCTGTTGCTCATGAAGGACAGAAAAGATATTCCGGAAAACCATACATCTCTCATCCAGCGTGGATTGCGAAGGTGGTAGCTCAATTAAATGTTGGCCAAGAAGCAGTTATTGCGGCCTTACTTCATGATTGTGTTGAAGACACAAATGTAAAAATAGATAATATTGCCAAAGAGTTTGGTGACGAAGTGGCGCTTTTGGTTGCTGGTTTGACTGAAGTAAAAACAAAAACCAAAGGATTGCAAATCAACCAAACTAATATTGAAATTTTTAGAAAATTTTTCTTTTCTTCAATAAACGATGTAAGAGTTTTAATTTTACGGTTGATAGATAAACTTCATAATAGTTTAACTATTGAATATTTACCGAAAGAAAGGCAATTAATATATGCCAAAAACATAATGAGAATTTATGGACCATTGGCAGAATATGTAGGATTACATTATTTTAAAAAATTATTAGAAGATAGAGCTTTTCGAGTTCTTTATGAAGATGAGGCAAATGAAATAAAGGAAATGTTTAAAGAAAGATCTAAAGATGAAATAAAAGCATTACATCTAATTGAAAATGAACTAGAAAGTATTTTAAAAATTAATAATATAAATGGGGCAATAGTTGAGGGTCGAATTAAGAGCCTGTATAGCACTTATTTGAAAATAAAAAAGAAAGGAGAAAAATATCAAGTAAAAGACAGGGTGGCCATTAGAGTTTTGACCGATAATTTGGTTGATTGTTATACAGTTTTAGGATTGTTGCACGCAAAATATAAATATATACCGGAAGAATTTGAAGATTATATTTCGTCACCAAAACCAAACGGTTACAGATCAATCCAAACAACTGTTAACTGGAAAGATAAAATGACGGTGGAAATTCAGATAAAAACTAAAGAGATGCATGATTTTAATGAATTTGGACCAGCTTCCCATATTGCTTACAAAATGGGAGCAGGAGTAGCGGAAAATGGTCGAGGGATGGAATGGGTAAAAGATTTGGTTAAATGGCAAAAGGGCGATAATAATGTAAATAATTATAGAATTAAAGTATTAACTAATTATGTTTATGTGTTTACCCCGAAAGGTGACACTATCCAACTTCCAAAAGGATGTGTGGCGTTGGATTTTGCATACCGAATACATACAAGTATTGGAGATAGATGTAAGGGTATTAAAATTAATGGAAAAATGGCTAGAATTGACGATGAACTTAAGACGGGTGATTTAATAGAGGTGCTTTTAGGTAAAAAAATAAATGTAAATAAAAATTGGCTAGACGTAGTTAAGACTCAGTGGGCAAGAGAACATGTCAGAAAGATGGTAAAGTTTGACAAATAGAATTGAATTTAGGTTCATATTTTCCAAATAATTCTTGAAATCCATATTTGGGATTATTAAATTTTGCAAACTGCCTATCTTTAAAATACGAAAATAAAATCGATTTTTCCTGCAAATCTGACATACTGTCTAAAACGATTTTTAATTGAGAAATTTCTTTATTAATTCTTTCTTCTAAAAAAACGCCTGGATCAATGGGAAAATTATCACCATATGCTTCTTTTAATTTGGTTTTTGAATTAACGTTCTCTAGTCCAAAAATATCTGCTTGAAAAATATCAATTAATTTAACTAAATGTGATTCTGTGTCGGATAAATTATTGTTACGAGATTCATATCTTTTAAATAAAATTCCAAGTTCTTTTCTGATACCAAAAAATTCTTTTTCTTTAATTTGACCTAAAACTAGTGGAACAAAAACTCTTGGTTCTAATTTTTTGATAACTTGAAAGAAACTATCTATTTCAGATGAATGAAGAATGGAAACATCATTAGTAACAATCTCGGTGCCGTCATGAACTAATATTTCGAGTTGGGCAGTATTAAAATCTATAGTTTTTATATCCAGACCTTCAATTTCTTTTAATATTTTTAACATGTCTAAAGTGTGACTATAGTCAGTATCAGTGAATTTTTCGACAAGTTTTTGATTTGGGTGTTCTTTCCAACGAATTACACCATCTAAACAATTTAGATAAATTTTAAAATAATCAGAAATCGGAGCTAAAAATTCTTTATTTTTATCAGATAAATAGGAATAAATTTCATCAGTATTAAAAATTCTGATTTCAGGTTTTTTGATTTCTTCAGAAAGAAAAGCTACACGATTTTGAACAGAAGGAGGAAATTCTTTAAGACCCATTTTTATTTAAAAATATGATTATGTCCGATAATATCAAATTTTGTTTAAAAATGGTATAATTCTTTTATTATAGGTTGTTTATTTAAAAAATGAATAAAGAAATAGATCGTGAAGAATTTTTAACTCCAGAAGAATTTTTTGTAGAAAGAGTATTGGATGATGAAGGAAAATTAAAACTGATTTCACAAAGAAGGTCAGTTGATTTTGATCAATTTCTGGGTGCAATTAATTTAGATAAATATCCAGAGTTTGACGAATCTGCAAAAAAAATTGAAGATAATATTTATTTTATTCCAGAATTTAAAAAGCCAAAAAAATCAAAACCTAAAAAATTATATATTGCTAAGAGTCCTTTTTATTATTAATTCTTTTCGGTATTGGTTGGCGAAACGATGAGCTTCGTCGCGAAGTTGTTGGAGGAGTTGAAGGGAAGGGGAGTTTTTTGGTAGTTTAATTTCTTCCCAAGAATCCCCTATTTTAATCACTATAGTTTCTTCTCTTTTAGCAAGGCCAATAATAGGAAGATTACAGATTGATGTGGCGGCGGAAACTTGAGGTTTACCCCCATCGACTAAAATAAAATCAGGAAATTGCCATTCTGGATGTTTAAGGCGACGGTAAATAATTTCCTTAATCATAAATTGATCGTCTGGAGTAATTTTAGAATAAATTTTAAATTTACGATATTCATTTTTGGCGATTCTCCCCTGCTGAAAAACAGTCATTGATCCGACAAAATATTTTGAGCCTAAATTAGAAATATCATAGGCCTCAAAACGATTAATGTTTTTTAAATTAGGAAAATAGGGAGAAATAATGGTTATTAAGTCACGAAGAGTTTTACTGATTTGATCTTCTTGAAGATCAACTTTTTGATATAAATTGCTCAAGTTTTTCCAACCCGAAGTAATGTATTTTATGGAGTTAATTTGATCTCGACGAGTTTTTGCTAATTCAAAATTTTGGGATTTGGAAAAAAAATTCATTTCTTTTTCTAATTTGGAAATTAATTTAGAAAAATTGCCGTTTAAAATATTTTTTATTTTAAGGATATTTTTTTTATATTCTTTAATGTCTGGATCTGGACCAGGGCATAAATTTAAATGACAATAAAGGCACTTTTTGGGGCCATGGATAGACGAATAGTAAGAAAAAATACTTCTAATGGTTTTTAAAAGATTTTTAACAGCAGCACTGTCTGGAAAAGGGCCGTAAAAAAAAGAATTTTTATTTAGATTTGATTTAAAAGCAGATTTGATTACAGGGATTTCGTCTTTGGAAATGGTTATATAAATATAACTTTTGTCATCTTTTAATTGGGAATTAAATTTAGGACGATATTGTTTTATTAAACTTGATTCTAAAATTAAAGCTTCGATTTCAGAATCGACAATTTGAAAATCAATTTTTGTAATTTGAGAAACTAATTTTTGGGTTTTATAACCTAGGGCTTCATCATTTTTAAAATATTGAGAAACACGTTTTTTTAAATTAATAGCTTTGCCAATATAAATTATTTTATTGTCGGAATTTTTGTAAATATAAACCCCCGGTTTTTCGGGTAAAAGTTTTATTTTATTTTCTAATAAATTATTTATTATCATTTATGGGTATAAATATTTACGGATTATATTATATAATAGGTCAATTTTAATGCTACAGTTGTGTTGAAAGGTACATTGAAAGGAGAGATCTTTAGTGTTTGGTGGTCGTAAAAAAAAGACTAATAAAATTGTTGTTTCTTCGTGTCTTAAGGCGTTTTATAAAATGCTTTCGATTAACAGATTTGAAACAAAAGATATTGATGATTTTAAAGAATTAATTGAATCTGATGCTAAAATGGCAAATGAGCTTGCAAAAAGGGTTTGGCAACTGAAAAAATCAGATCCAATCAAGGCTGCTAAGCTCGAAACTAATACTATTCAATTAAATGATGAAATACGAATTGCTCGACATTATCATAGTGTTTTAATTGAAAAAACTTAAACAAAAACCATACTCTAAATAATCCTTTTTTGAGGGGCAATATTTCTTTTTTAAAGATTTTTGCTCCTTTTTTATTTAAAAAAACGGAAAAGGGAAAACTGAGAGAGAAATAGTTGGAACTTGAAGGAACTATCCTCTCTCTAATTTTTTGAATTTTTAGGGACCAGTCAAAATAGTTTTAATGCAAAAAAATTAAAACCTTAACTGGACCCTTTTATTCAGTCCGGGACTGAATGTCATAAGATAATTTCGTGAACGACGGGCGTGCCGGGCAAATAAAGCCGTCGTAAAAAAAATGGTGATCATAGCCAGAAGGAAAAGAATCGAAACTGTATTGGCAATCAAATCGGCGGTAATCGCAGGACTTGACGATGCCGGTTGCTGTTGAGTAATAACCAGTGCCCCAATGGGTGCCGTCACTGGTGGCTGAAAAAGTGCAAACAGACCAAACAAAAAGATGATCGCGGTAATAAGTATTAGGAGTTTTTTCTTCATTTAATCACTCCTTCTGGGAGTTTATCAGTACACTACACACGTTAAGTTAATGTTCCTTCTTTTAATTTCTTAAAAGAACCTTCAGTTGCGATTGTAACATGTAAATATTATTAAAAAAAAGAGGTAATTAAAAAATAAGTTAAAATTCTTTTTTCAAATATTTACCAGTATAACTTTTTTCACAATTAATAATGTCTTGAACGGTGCCAATAGCGACAACTTCCCCACCCTTTTCTCCACCTTCTGGACCTAAATCAATAATCCAATCAGAATTTTTAATAACATCTAGATTGTGCTCAATCAAAACAACAGTATTACCTTTGTCAACTAATTGTCGTAAAACTTTAATTAATTTATCAACATCATAAAAATGAAGACCAGTTGTAGGTTCGTCGAGGATATAAAGCATTTTGCCGTCAAATTGTTTAACTAATTCACGACTAATTTTTAGACGTTGAGATTCCCCTCCAGAAAGAGTGTTGGATGGTTGACCTAATTCCAAATAGCCAAGACCGACTTCTTGAATTGTATTTAGTTTTCTTTTTAATTTTGGAAGGTTTTTGAAAAATTCTGAAGCTTCATCAACTGTCATTTTTAAAATTTCAGCGATATTTTTACCCTTATATTCAACTTCAAGAGTTTCATCTTTGAAACGAGTGCCATGGCATTCATCACAAATGACATAGAGATCTGGCATAAATTGCATTTCGATTTTGATTTGACCCTGGCCTTTACAAACTGGGCAACAACCATCTTTAACATTAAAAGAAAAACGATTTTGACTGAAACCACGCAATTTAGCCTCAATGGTTTGGGCCATTAAAACTCGAATGTCATCAAAAATTTTAGTATAGGTTGCAGGGTTACTACGAGGAGTACGACCAACTGGAGATTGATCAACTAAAAGAACATCAGAGATATTTTCGCAACCAGTCATTTTATCAAACTGGCCTATTGTTCCATAATAAGCACCAAGAGTGGCTTTACGAACTCCGCCATAAAGCGTGTCATGAATTAAAGTTGATTTACCGGATCCAGAAACCCCAGTGACACAAATTAATTTATTAAGAGGAAAATCGACATTAATATTTTTTAAATTCCATTGATGAGCGTTATTAATAGAAATTTTTTGAGTATTATCGATATTAATGGGGTTAGCTTTGGATTCGATTTTTAATTTACCTGACAAATATTTTCCAGTCAAAGACTTTGGATTGTTTTTAATTTCTTCTAAACTGCCTTGAGCGATAATTTCGCCACCGTTTTTGCCTGCGTATGTGCCAAAATCAACGATAAGATCGGCATTTTTAATAACATCTTCATCATGCTCCACAATAACAACGGTATTGCCTAAATCTTTTAATTTTTTAAGAGTACCAATAAGACGATCATTATCACGAGAATGAAGACCTATGGTTGGTTCATCAAGAATATATAAAACCCCAGTCAGTCCAGTGCCAATTTGACTAGCTAAACGAATACGCTGAGATTCACCACTAGATAAAGTACCAGCTTCACGATCAAGACTTAAATAATCTAATCCTACAGCCAGTAAAAATTCAAGACGAGCGGCTAATTCTTTTTTAATAGGAATGACAATTTCTTTTTCTTTATCGCTTTCTAAAATTGAGTCTAAATTATTAAGCCAAATGGATAATTTTTCGATTGGGAATTGAGTAACTTCATAAATTGTTTTTCCTAAAATGGTGACAGATAAAGCTTCAGAATTAAGACGAGAACCGTGGCAAGAGTTACACTCTTCTTTAATCATAAATTTTTCTAATTCTTCGCGGACTACATCGCTTTGAGAACTGATGTAACGACCCTCGAGCATTTTAGCTTTCCATTCAGGAAATTGAGAGCGATCAATTTGAAACTTATACCCCAAACCTTTACATTCAGGACAAGCACCTTGAGGAGAATTAAAAGAAAAAAGACGTGGTTCAATTTCTGGAAGTGAAATATTGCAGACAGGACAGGCATAATTTTCTGAATAAAGAGTGTCTACCATTTCTTTTGGACTATCAGAAAAGGTAAAACCAGGATCTTTGACTTCAGAAACAATAATTAGGCCGTTGGATAATTTCATGGCCTGTTCAACGTCGTCAACAAGACGATCGTAAATAGATTTTTCGTCTTTTAAATTGTCTTTATTGATGGAAATACGATCAATGACGGCATCGACGTTGTGTTTGTTGGTTTTGGCAATGCCAAAATCTGAATAAAGATCAATAATCTTGTTGTCGACTCGAATCCATTTATAACCTTGTTTTCTTAAATTTTCTGTAAGACCGTGGAAATCGCCTTTTTTGTCGCGAACAATTGGAGCTAAAATTAAAATTCGATAGATATTTAAACCGTGGGCTTCAAGACGGGCAATGTTTAAAATTTGAGTGACAATTTGTTTACTGGTTTGAGGAGAAACTTCGCGACCACAATTTGGACAGTGTGGATGACCGATTCTGGCAAAGAGTAGACGAAGATAATCATAAATTTCAGTGACAGTGCCAACAGTAGAACGAGGATTATGAGAAATAGCTTTTTGATTTATAGCGATAGATGGTGATAATCCTTCTATTAAATCAACATCTGGACGTTTCATATTACCTAAAAATTGACGGGCATAAGAAGACAAACTTTCGACATAGCGACGTTGGCCTTCGGCAAAAAGAGTGTCGAAAGCCATACTGGATTTACCGGAACCGGAAACTCCGGTAAAAACGGTCATTTGATTTTTGGGAAACTCAAAAGAAACATTTTTTAAATTGTTTTCTCGAGCTCCCTTAACGATTATTTTGTCGATCATAATTTTTCTAATTCCTTAATTTTGTCACGAATTTTTATGGCTTCTTCAAAGTCTAATGTAAATGCAAAATTACGCATTTGTTTTTTAAGGTCTTTAATATATTTTAATTGCTGAGGTGGAGTTAGAGATGAAACATCAATTTTAGACCACTCTGGTTTCGTTTCGGTTTTAATCATCTCAATAATTTGGGGACGAATAGATTTTACCACTGTTTGGGGAATAATGTTATTATCTTGATTATATTTTAATTGGATTTTACGACGACGATTAACTTCTTTGATAGCTCCGTCCATGGCATTGGAAACTGAGTCGGCATATAAAATTACTTGGCCATTAAGATGGCGAGAAGCTCGACCCATAATTTGAATAAGAGAAGATTTAGATCGTAAAAATCCTTGTTGATCAGCATCGAGAATGGCAACTAAACTAACTTCAGGAAGATCAAGACCTTCACGCAAAAGATTAATCCCAACTAAAACATCGTAGTTACCGGAACGCAAATCATCTAAAATCTTAGAACGCTCTAAAGTGACAATATCAGAATGAAGGTAAGCAACTTTAAAATTGCTGCCGGTTTTATTTGGATCGGATAAATAATTTGATAAATCTTCGGCCATACGTTTAGTCAAAGTGGTGACTAAAACTCTTTCTTTTTGAGCTACTCTGATTTTTATTTCTTCAATTAAATCAGGAATTTGATTTTTGCTAGGACGAACAGTAATTTGAGGATCAACTAGACCAGTTGGTCGAATGATTTGTTCAATAATATTATTTTTGGAATCATTAATTTCATATTGAGAAGGAGTGGCAGAAACATAGATGGCTTTAGTAATTCGGGAATTAAATTCTTCAAATTTTAGTGGTCGATTGTCGAAAGCTGAGGGAAGACGAAAACCAAAATCAACCAAATTAGTTTTGCGGGCAAAATCGCCACCAAACATACCACCGATTTGAGGAACAGTAACATGTGATTCGTCAATGACAGTTAAAAAATTATCACCCCATAAGTGACGAAAATAATCAACCAAAGTGTAAGGGGGATCACCGGGCTTTCGGTTTTTATCAAAGTAAATTGAATAGTTTTCGATACCGTTAATATAACCGGTTTCTTGAAGCATTTCTAAATCATATTCAACACGCTGTTCGATTCGGTGGGCCTCTAATATTTTATTTTGCTTTTTAAAAATTTCAACTTGTTTAGCGCAATCACGACGAATATTTTCGAAAACTTCTGGTAAATTTTTATTACCAGTGACATATTGTTTGGCTGGAAAAAGTTTATAATCGTCAAAAATTTTTTCTTGAGCAGTTAAAGGATGTTGTTGAGTAATATTAATTAAAGTTTCATCTTGAAATTTAAGTGATAAGAAGGAGTCGGTGTATGATGGCCAAATTTCGATATTTTCACCACGAATACGAAAAGTAGAACGTTTAAATTCTAATTCTGATCGGAGGTAAAAAAGAGAAATAAAAGATTCTAAAAGTTGACGACGTGGATAATTATTACCGACTTTTAGATTTAAAGTTAAATTGGCAAATTCTGACGGATCACCAATATTATAGATACAACTAACGGAGGCAATAATAATATTGTCGTTACAAGATAATAAATTTGAAGCCGATTCAAGGCGAAGTCGGTCGATTAAATCATTGATTTGAACTTCTTTGGCAATATAGGTGTCGGAGGCAGGAATATAAGCCTCTGGTTGATAATAATCGTAATAAGAAACAAAATAGGAAACTTTATTATTGGGAAAAAGTTCTTTAAATTCCTGATAAAGCTGACCTGCTAAAGTTTTATTATGAGAAATTACTAAAGTTGGCAATTGAGTCTTTTGAATAACATTGGCGATGGTAAAAGTTTTTCCAGATCCAGTAACACCTAATAAAGTCTGACGATTAATCCCTTTTTTTAAATTGGTGACCAATTTATCGATGGCTTGAGGCTGATCGCCTGATGGCTGAAACGATGAATTTAACTGGAAAGGCATGTTTCTATTTTACCATGGTTTTGGGTTTTCTTCGTCTAATTAAATTTAAAATTTTGATTTTAGAATTTATCATGAATAATTCTACTGTTTGGAATTTGATGCTTGGTAGACTTCCATATTTTTTAGATGAAATTGTAAAATTGGGTTTGTCGATTAAATTTCATCAAAGGCCTATAAAGGAAATAGTGAAAAGATTGTAATATATTTGTTTGATTTACAACAAATATTAATATAGAATTAATGAAGTGAAAAAAAATAAAAAATATCAAAACCCACCGATTAAAATTATTATTGGAATCATTTTTATTGTTCTTATAATATATGTTTTTATCGGTTTTAAATCTAAAAAAGACCAATTAGATAATGTACCGTGGTACCCTATTGATTCCAACGTCGTCACAACAGAAAAACAAACAGTAGTCCCAAAAAAAGTTCCAAAAGATTCACCAAAGATTGATATTTCAGAAATTTCTAAATATTCAGACTATGGTTATGGGAAATGGGAATTTGGTGAGGGTGATAAGCGAGTACAAAGATTTGATTTAATGCGAGCTGGATATAAACCAAGTACTGTTGATAAAAAATTGTTAAATTTTTTTGCAATAACAGATATACACATTACCGACAAAGAATCTCCTGCTCAGGCAATTTATTTACGTAACCAAGGCGGGTCTTATTCGGCTTATTCTGGGGTTATGCTGTATACAACCCAGGTTCTTGATGCGACTTTACAAACAATAAATGTTCTACATAAAGAAAATCCTTTTAGTTTTGGAATTTCTTTAGGCGATTCTGTTAATTCATCCCAAAGGAATGAACTTAGCTGGTACATTGATGTTCTTGAAGGTGGTGTAATCAAGCCATATTCTGGTGTGAAAAGTGAATCCATGCCTGATTATCAAACAACGTATAAGGCAGTAGGACTTAATGCTTCAATACCTTGGTATCAAACTCTTGGTAATCATGATCATTTTTGGATGGGATTTTTACCACCAGATGATCATATTAGAAAAACCCTAAATGGAAAAGAAATACTTAGCTTAGGTAATCCATTTATTGACCAAAATGCAATAAATAGTCGCCAATATTACATGGGTTCGATTGATGGAAAAACAACTTATGGTTCTATTATCGGTGAAGGGTCAACTGATGTTCCTACGCCAACAATAGCATCGGCTGACGTAAACCGTAAAATTAACAGTACACCTGAATGGATGAATAAATTTTATAATTCATGGTCTAAACCAAAAGGACATGGATTTGATAATAAAAAATATATAAATGAAGGTTTTGCTAATTATACTTTTGAACCAAAGTCAACTTTTCCAATTAAAATCATTGTACTTAACGATACTCAACGAGACGATGATCCTAATGATCCTGTCGCTCTTGGTTTTGGAAAAGACTCGTATGGCTATGGACACGGTGAACTTGACGATGCACGCTATAAATGGCTTGTTAATGAGCTTAAAACTGGTCAAGCACAAGGGAAACTTATGATTATTGCAGCACATGTACCAATCGCTGTAGAAAAAAATCCATCAATGATGGCATGGAATGAAGATTTTGAAAAAAAATTAATAACAGAACTACATAATTATCCAAATCTTATCATGTGGATTTCTGGACATCGTCATAAAGATACTATTACGGCAATTAAATCTCCTGACCCTGCCCGACCTGAATTAGGATTTTGGGAAGTGGAAACACATTCATTAAGAGATTTTCCGCAACAGTTCCGTACTTTCCAAATAGTTATGAATACCGACAAAACAGTTTCGATTTTTGTGACTAATGTTGATCCAGCGGTTAAAGAAGGATCACTTGCAGCTATATCACGCTCTTACGCTATCGCAGCCAGTCAAATATTACCAGCGAAACCAACACCAATACCTGATGGTTCATATTCAGGCAATGCTGAATTAATAAAACAATTAGACCCAAAAATGATAAATAAAATTCAAACTGATTAGTCCTTGTAAAAATTATTAAAAAAAATATACTAGTGGAAGATGAAAACAGGAATAATTGAAATAATTTGTGGACCGATGTTTTCTGGTAAAACCAGTGAGTTGGTTAGACAAATAGATTTAGCTTTAATTTCAAAAATGGAAATCGCCGTTTTTAAACCTAAAATTGATAACCGATATAAAGCTGATGAAATTTGCACAAATGATGGGCATTGTATTAAATCGACGGTAGTAGAAAATTCTTTGGAGATTGTTGAAAATATTAAAAAGAGTTTAAAACCAATTGAAAAGGTGTTTATTGATGAAGGTCAATTTTTTGATGAAAAAATTGTCGATGTGGTTAGTTATTTGGCTAAAGAAAAAGGGGTGGATGTGGTTGTAACCGGTTTAATTCAAGATTTCAGAGGTGAGCCTTTTGGTCCGATACCAAAATTATTGGGAATGTCTCAAAAAGTGATTAATTTAAAAGCTATTTGTGTTCATGAAAATGTAGATGGTAGTATTTGTAGAAAGCCGGCTTATTTTACTCAAAGATTAGTTGATGGAAAGCCAGCCAATTACAATAGTCCGGTTATTTTAGTAGCCGGAGGCGATTTTTATACCGCTAGATGTGAAGAACATTGGGAACTGCCAGATAGGCCGAAAACTGATTTGTAATATTGTAAACAATAATTTGCCAGTGTAGTATTTTGTAAGTATGCTTACAAAAATTTTATCAATGGCGAGTGTTGGATTGAAAAGTGAGAAAGTGGAAGTGGAAGTTAATGTGGCTGAAAAAGGATTTCCTGGATTTAGTATTGTTGGATTGAATGGAAAATCAGTGGATGAAACTAGAGAAAGAGTTAAAACGGCAATTATTAATTCTGATATTGAATTTCCGACAGCAAAAATTACAGTAAATTTGGCGCCGGCTGATTTAACAAAAGATGGTTCGGCTTATGATTTACCAGTGGCAATGGGAATTATTGCTGCTATTGGAGAAATAAATTTACCTAAAGATAGGGCTTATTTTTATGGGGAATTATCACTTGATGGAAGTTTGCGTCACACTAAAGGTGTGTTTTTGCTGGCACTTTTAGCAAAAGAAGAAGGTATAAAAAATATTTTTGTGCCAAGGATGAGTGCTAATGAAGCGAGTGTAATTGAAGGCATTAATGTTTATCCAGTTGATAATTTGAAAAGTTTGATCCGACATTTAAGAGGTGAAAAAATGATCGATGCTTTGAAACCAATAGATATTGCAGAAATTTTGAACGATGTTACTCCTGAATTTGATTTTTGTGAAATTTTAGGGCAAAACCAGGCAAAAAGAGCATTAGAAATTGCAGCGGCTGGTGGACATAATATTTTTATGATGGGACCACCAGGAAGCGGAAAAACAATGCTGGCTCGAGCAATGGCAGGAATTCTGCCGAACTTGACGGAAAAAGAAAGTTTGGAAGTGACAAAAATTTATTCACTGACGGGGAATATTCCACCGGGCGGATCTTTAATTCGACAAAGACCGTTTCGAGCACCACACCATACGACGTCACAAATTGGATTGATTGGTGGTGGCAGTAACCCTCACCCCGGAGAAATTTCATTGGCGCATCGGGGAGTTTTATTTTGTGATGAATTTCCAGAATTTAATAGAAATGCCTTAGAAGCATTACGGCAGCCATTGGAAGATGGTCATGTTTGTATTTCCAGAGCGGCTGGATCAATCACTTTTCCAGCCCAATTTATGCTGG